>Ga0214480_100778_pt1 | contig 15423 bp, 7 predicted proteins | sample M1_20Mar14CPVII9_3_FD_165042 | JGI IMG/M metagenome (GOLD analysis project Ga0214480, IMG submission 165042) | Marine eukaryotic communities from Monterey Bay, California, United States - M1_20Mar14CPVII9sort6BwellE17 | ecosystem: Environmental > Aquatic > Marine > Unclassified | place: USA... | reverse complement strand
AATACGTGTGTAGTTTCCTTCTCCTTCTTGCAATTTGGACATTGTTGAATTACCGTCTCCTCAGGCTTGGCCATGATCATACCAAGTTCATTGACGTTTCGTTGATGGACTTGTTTAGTCCTTGTCTTCTTCGAGGCGTCCCGACCAGCATTGACTTTCTTCACCTTGGCATCAAGCTCCTTCTTACCACCGTAATGAGTTTCCAACTCTGCCCGTAACTTCAGCATCTCATCAGATAGTTGCTTGCCACTATTCACCGCAGATGCATACCGTTTCAGATCAGTAGCTCTATCGTTACCAGCATTGATCCCCTTCACCTTGTCTTCGAGCCCTTTCTTGCCGCCGTAAATAGCTTCCAACTCTGCCTTCGTCTTCTCCATCTCGGCAGATAGTGGCTTACCGCTATTGACTGCTGATGCATACAGTCTCAACTCTGAATGCAAATCAACACCATCATTGACTTTCTTCACCTTGGCATCAAGCTCCTTCTTACCACCGTAAATAGCTTCCAACTCTGCCTTCGTCTTCTCCATCTCGGCAGATAGTGGCTTACCGCTATTCACCGCAGATGCATACCGTTTCAGATCAGTAGCTCTATCGTTACCAGCATTGACATTCTTCACCTTGGTATCAAGTCCCTCCTTGGTGTAAACACTTTCTAACTCTGACCGTAACTTGAGCATCTCAGAGGAGAGAGGACCATTCCTCATTGCAGCTGCCAATGATCTCACATTCCAATGATTAACTCTCTTCTTCATCTTGGAATCTAGAGCCTCCTTACCAAACTTGGAAACCAGCTTCTTGAGCAGTACTTGCATATCCTCATCAAGCTCTTCCTCGTCACCATCAACCTTTCTCAATGCAGATGCCATTGTGCATTGTTCTCCAACAGCCTCCCCGCCATCAACACGGCCAGCACGTTGTGTTTTATTAATGGCAGCAATCTCCTCTGGTGACTTGTCAAGCAACTTTGCTCTCTTGAGTAGATACTTGGTGCAACGCAAGCTGCGGAGACGGCATTGCAAATCCCCGCGTAAAGCAGCATGATAAAAGTTCATGATCCATTCACCCGTCTTCTCATGCCATTCCATTGTATAACACGAGTTCCGAAGATTCCTCTCGCCTTGTAGATCATTCTCTGGATGTGGCCTGCACCCATGGCATACGACGAGACAATTCTTGAATGGTTCACAAGAGATGCGTTTCTTCTTTGCTTGATCAGAAGAACAACCAAATACCATATGCTCTTCTGCACCTAATACTGATGCATACATGATTGGAAGCGCCTCACCCGTCGTGGCATAATGATAAACAATTGTTGAAAGAGCAAGGATAACCCCTGTTGTTCTGATACGGCTAGATGTAACACGACAATCATTTGCTAAATTGTCCACGGTAGTATCCTGTGTACGAATGTCACACAATACTGGAATCAAATCAATAGGCTTAATCCCCGCGATATCAGGTGAATCGATAGTGAGATCTTCTGGCCACTCCCCAGTTGCTTCCTTAACAATCATTTTAATTTGGTCTAAAAGCAACGTACGCATAGAGGGATTGGCAGGATCATTCTTGTTACACTCTTCTTCTTCGTGAGGACACTTGTAATTCTTCTCCTTCGACGTGCCGTAGTAGGTGAGCCACAATCCTTTACAGGATACAAGAGCCGTCTTGCTCAAGTTGGACACATACTTGCCACCCTGATCTTGTAATTCTTTCATTCGGATCCTCCACTGTTCATGCCATTCAGCATAAGCTTTTGATGTAATCTTATCATTGAGAAGATCTAATAGCATCTGTAGTTCTTCTTTTTATAACAATTCATACGGAACTAATTCACTATCTTCGGTGGAGAAGAGATAATTTATGTCATCTCTTGCACAATGATCCGGTGTTCCAGCTTTGGGTAGTTTAATGATGTTGCAAAGATCATTGGATGTCCAATTCCCAGCTTCTGGTAAAGATATAACTTTTGCAGATGAGGATGACGACGACGTATTCTTATCATCTACTTTTGCAGAACGTTCACGATTACGTCTAGCAGTCTTTGACTCTTTAAGTCCAGGATTTTGACGAGGAGAGGTGGCCTTCCTTGCCTGTCCCTGTTGCTTCTTCCTAGAAGATGGCATGCTTTGTTATTGTTTTCGTGATAATGTTATTATTAATATGTCAGCCGACCGCAAAGTAGGATACACTCCTACCACGGATACGGCACTGGTAGTTGATTTGTTAATATAAATGTTATGTTGATGAATAGTTGTTGGAGGTGCTGAGTGTGGGTGGTGCATACGGTTATTCAATCTACGCGATTGCAATGATGAAATTGAAATTCAACAAATTGTAGGCCATTCGTTCCACGCAAATTGCAACGTACCGAATCAGACGATGATTGATATTATTTGCATATTGTACATTTAACAGTAATGAATATGGCTGTATCGAATGAGGGTAGTTGCATTCAATAGGTTGCCTTTTACCTCTATTTGGTTGTTGTTTGTTGCAAATCGACCATTATCGCCAAAATGAGGAGTTTATTCCGGAGAAAGGCATACTATGGGTACCTCTAGTTGTAGTGTGTTGATGTCGACGCATCATATTGCAAAGAATCAGTAGACACCCTTCCTCAACTAGTATCACAAACGAAAGAGGAACTCATCAGATTGTACGTTGTACTAATACCCATTAATAATATAAAAACAACACCAAAACATCAACACATAATTAATGGGCTGATGTGTTTATATAGTTGATGTGAGTTGTGTTTATTAAACTATACTGGAAGGGCACCCTGAATAGGGGCATTAATCTGGTAGATACTACATCATATAATTTCTGATCTAGTATCAATAATGGCAATTGAGAATTATACCGATCGGTGATATGCGTTGAAGAACAATCAACAAGATGATAAATAAATTAGTTTGAAAAGATAAAAGATACCAAATTAATGCGAGGATACCTATTTAATGGCAAATGACATGTCAAATCGATGGTATCACAGCTTGTTAATAGTTACAAGGACGTTTTGAAGAAGACTTAGTAGAACAATTATTGATAAAAGGTATCTGCCGATCATCGCAGTAGCTCTCTATTTCCTAAAATATCAACAGACTACAATCATCGGCATTGGTATAATCATTGGACAGTGGAGATATCATACGGTATTGAGCTCTTCCTTTTAGCTGATGTTCGGTTGTGTGGTTAATGAGTGGCAAAAATGAAAATGTCACTTACCTACATAAAAAGTAAGGGTATATAATTTCAATTCGTCACTCTCGATTATATTTCGTCTTCGCCACAATAAGATGAACAGCCATGGGTAATGATGATGAAAAGCTGCTAAAGACGGCGGAATTGGCAATTCTAGCTCCCAACTTGCTCGATGCCACGCACGCTCGGCAACTGCAAGAACTCGAGGAAACGCCATTTCATAATATTGACCATCAGTTCGTATCGTTTCGCTCCAAGTCTGTCCTTGCATACCTCGAACAGTAGGCATAACGGTATTGGGCGTCGTCGTAATTGACATTTCATTACCATCTCTGTCGGTTGATGTCTCTGCATTCGACACTGTTGAATCTCGCTCTCCAGTAGTATCCCCGCTCTTCTGGATTGACCTCGTATGGGAAGTCAAAGTAGAGATAATCAGGATTGGCCATGATGATATCCAACCCGTCGTCCGCCATTTTTGGAAGAGCATCGATCCCACCCCAGAATAGAGTTTGCCAGAAGTTTGCAGCAACAAAGGAGGTTGTGTATTGATTTGGTAGTACCAGTTAACCCATCCTCCCAGGCTATCATCTCGGCAACTCCGTGCTGGGCTAAGATTGAGTTGACTTTTAAAGCCCAGTAGTTAGCAATGTGATTTATATCAAAAGTGCCTACTCATACACCCTCTACTATCGACTAAAGATTCTTTACTTTAGTTGTTACCTTACCATGCGTGGCTTTTGTCTCTATCTAGCATGATAATCTTGGTTTCTTTTACACATCTTCATTCCAATAGCTCATTGTAATAAAGTTGATAATGCCATAACAACGGCCAAGTAGTACTTGGACTTGGAGACACCACTACCACACCCAGAAGAAGTATTGGCTGCTTCCTCCTCTCCCATGACTTGGACTTCACTTCCATTTTCGACTACTAGAGGAATGATGGCTCCTCCGTTACTTACAATGCCTCCATCACAATCAAGATCAGTATGAACAAAATCCATCCCTTCATATCCATGACCGACCCCCCAACTATTCTGTACAATCCAGCACTCAGCTTCTTCAACAATCTCGTCGGTCAAGCAGTGATTGACAGTGCAAGGACCCCAACCAACAATAGTAATAGCATGGTTCGGAGGCTCAGAACTGGAGAAAGAATTCCCAGAATTAAGTGTGGCAGTTTCGTGAAGTGAAATATCATTGGATGGCCACTGCACACCATCAAGTTCATCAGGTGTCTGTGTTGCACCTGCATTTATCATTGCTGCAACATCGCCACGAAATGCAAGTGCGTTTTTCATTTCTTCAACGGTTGTAATGGGTGAGTAACCAGTAAGGCCAATGTCCACCAATTCCCTTGACATATCACAATGCCCTTGCATGCCAATATAGGGCTCAGTTACGCGTAATGGCAGCTTCGGTCCAGAAGCCACCAACATATCGATAACAGGACCAACGTTTCCACCCCAGCATCCAGAGCCAGAGTCAATATATAAGTCTTCAACGTCGAGATTGCCGTCTTCATCAGCCAATAGTAGGGGACCGAGAGGAAAACAATTCATGATGTGCTGGTTTGCAAACTCGGCATCTTCTTCCAGGTTGGGGTTTGCCTTGTTGTAAGCCGAACTGATCGAGTGGGCGGCTGCAAAACTGCAGGAACCACACAGTCCTTGCTGACGAACTGGCTGCATTGATCGGCCTTTCATTCCAGGTACAAAAGATTTAAGCTCATTAATTTCAGCCATATCTTCTTCGTCCCCAAGCATTTGGTACTCCTTACTTGTGCTGGGAAATGATGGAAAGGAATTATATATATCGTTATCCTCCACAAGCACTAGACCAAGTCCTTGCTTGCCTAAATCAGCTTGAACGGCATTCTGGGCAGCCTCGAGGAGGTTCTCTTCAGGACAGTCAAGAACACATTCTTTATAGTTGTATGAAGGGAGGATCATGACTTGGCAACTTTCTTTTTCCTCATCGGTGAGAAACGCATTTGGCACATCTCCTGGGTTATCATATTCTTCGTATTCAATAATATCAAGTGCAAAATCTACACTCTCCGCTCCTCTAACGTAGCGTGAATTATACTTCATTACTTCTCCTGAACTTCGTAGAAGTGTGAGGAGAGATCGGCAAGTGGTACAGCCTTCTTTCTCTTTCTTCCAAACATCAGCTGATAGATGAAAGGATGTCGCCTTTGTTAGTAATTCAAATCTTATATTAAACTTAAACATGTACAATATGTGCCATTAACTTACCTTTGCCCTGGATGGTCAAAATCGTTCCTTTGTTGATAAGTATTGATATGAGAGAAAAGGACATAAGATATGATCAACCGATCAACCAATATGTTGGATACCAATATCACTTACCATCATAGACCCAATCATTAATGTAATTATCTGTCAACTGTTCATTTAAAATCTGTAGAATCAAACGATGATATCTCGGAACACCTTCGTTAATGTGATGTTTAGCTGGAGCCTTCCAACAAATTGTCTTTTGAATAACTGTTGGGAAAAAATCCACACTCTTTTCTCGACCAAAGAAGTCGGTAGCATCATCCCCCTCATCATAATCAAATACGTTAAACCGTGAAACTTGGAAGGACGTTTCAGTATATCGATTGCAAGTTCCCATGTCCTGCAGTTTGAAGTAAAGAGTTGAATCCTCATCTGAGACACCTGAGACCGTGTGTGATGTTAATGATGCATCTTCTCCCGCTACTGCAAAAGTATATCCATATATAGTATCTTCATCGGAGGGGTCCATACTTGTTAATAAACGATAATTGGAAGGAAATGGTTTGGGTTTGACCTTCCACGGTGTCGTCTCCTCCTCTACGACCTCCTCCTCTGCAATAGGCATTGACATGCTCATGCTCGTATCGTCTACTAAACTCAAGTAGCGATCCTCCTCCACTTCCACAACATTTTGAGCGGAGGTGATGCCGGCGATGGCCGCACCAATTAGGCACAGGGTTAATGTTGAAAACTTCATGACACAATTGTAATTGTAATGATCTCGCTGCTTTGCTAGCTACACTAAATAATGCTCTTTGTCGTTTGCAATGAGATTATGTCCGTCTTGATAGATCTCTTGCTGCTTCTTAAGTAGGATATGTATTGCTTAGATGGTTTTACTCTAATTTACTATTAAATAGTCAAATATTATTGATGATGTGTGGTTTGATAGATTATATCCCAACAATTTTTATTTTTGTGGTGGATGAGACACTTTATGTTTTATTTACCTTTGAGACTCTGCCGCTGTGGAAATGAATCGCCGTATGTACTCTTATTCTGCTACTCTGTCTAATAAACCTTTCTCTCTATTAATAACAACATAATATTGGATAATCATACGTGCAATACCGAACCAGCCACCTCTTTCTCAGCTAGCTCTACCATATTATGTATTGGCTCTTCTCCTCTTTTTATTTTTTTATGAGAGTGTGGAATTCTAGGTAGGTATCCTCTATTATCACTATCTCTCTAATTCTGTCCGCCATCATCTTGTTTTAGTACAAAGTATATCGTATACTATCATACAGACAACCTAGTGTTCAATATCATATCGTTCTCTAGATTATGGCAACAGCGAGAGCTTTGTATCTATTCCAACATTGAGCCCGGACGTAATCGATCTAACACGAATATAGCCCAAAGTTCGACAAGGATACGGCATCCTTTGCAACAAAACACTCCCCTCAAGACAACTCGACTGATTCGATTGACTTGCTATACATCACAACTTTGGAAGTACTTAAAACCAAAGACAAAAACAAAAACTTTACACCGAGTGGTTGTCGTCCACTCCTATAACAATCCAAGTGGTTGAATCCACTTCTAAGTTCAAACCCCGCTCAAATCATATGAACGATGTCAACCGGCACGAGGTACATATCATATGCACCATTAAAAATCCAAAAACAAAGTGGTTCGGGCCCATGCCGTACTCCACTTTAATACCCCATATCCTACTTGATCCACCACAGCAACATGCGAACAAACTTGGAACGCTTCTCCCCTGAAGGAAGAGGCTTTGTCAATAAGTCAGCTGGGTTGTCATGGGTATTGACATAAGTAGTCCGCCATTCATCCCGTGCACATCCCTCTCGTACGAAATGGTATGCAATAGAATTGGACTTCTTCTTCAATTGAGAATCAGGAGCCGTTGTGTTGGCTAACACTGACTGATTATCTCCATAGATAAAAGTAGGCTCGTTGCACTGTATACCAAACATTCTCAACTTGTATCGTAGACCACGAACAAACTCAGTAGCTTGCTTCATAGCAACAAACTCACTACCGAATGTACTTGTCTCACAGGAAGCTTGCTTCTTCGACATCCAATAGATTGGGGCATTGTTCAAGAACACAATAAAGCCCGTCCTCGATCTTCTAGTCAAAGACTCCCCTGCATGGTCACTATCCACGAACACTCTCATCTTCATAGATGATCCTCGAGGACTTGGCATCTTGGGTGGTAACTCTTCCTTGACGTCACCATATACAGTATGGCTCCAGTCTTGACGGACAAACTTGCTCTCATCAATATCTGGCTCAGTTGGATCGAAGATCATCTCGGCATTGTGATGCTTCTTGAGGTATCCAAATATATGAAAGAGTTGTTCAAGATGGCCTTGGCGAGGTAGGGCGAGATGAGATGACATCATTGACACATCAACACAAATATCAACTCGTCCAAGTTCCACCATCCAGCGCAGAATACCAATCAATGATTGATAATATGAAGCTTCCTCCGGTCCAAGCTCATCAGACACATCTAACTCTGGACGATATCCTGGCTTCAAAGGAGCAGAAGCACGAGCTGGCAATCTTGGACCTTCATATCCTGGCAACTTGATGCCCTTCTTCTCGAGATATGCCTCAACATTCTTCACTGCAGCTAGAACATACTGAGACGAACCAAATGCCCAAGCCTCAACACCATTGTCAAGCTTAGCTTTCCTCATCTGTCCTCCGAGGTAGATATCTGGTGGACCGATCGACTCTTCTTTCAATCCCCAATACTTTCCAATCTCATTCATGAGAATAGACTTGGCATTATCAGATACGACGAGGACATCATCAGAGTACAACAATACATACTCATATATCTCAGTTCCGTTAGTTCTAGTCATAGGACGATACCATACATCAGGATCTGCGGGGCTCGACTTGAATCCAAGATGATTCATACAACTTCTAAGATGTACCCAAAAGTCATGCCCGGCTGACTTACCACCGTAGAGGGCTCTTTCAATCAAGGCTCGCTTGCCTACATGCTCGAGTCCAAACTCACTTCCACAGATGATATAATGTCTCTCCGACGTTGGGGCTTGGAGATACGCATTCCTAATATCAGCTGCCATAACATTCATGTCATGCAAAGCAGCATATGTCAACATGATACGGATACTCTCTCGAGATACAACTCCTGCATAGGTTGATGTCTCAGGGCTCGGGTGCTTGTGACCATCCTTCACCCAACGAGCCTTACGGGTGAAGTCCATCTTCACATCGAATACCCAATGTCCACTTGACTTCTTGTATCCAACTGGCAGAGGCTCATCCTCTTCAAGTATCTTGAATCCAACCGAGATATTATAGGCTTCTTTATCAATTGCATTTCCCCAGTACGAGTTACCATTCGTCTCATCGAGTTGACGAGCATGTTCAATCGATGTAGGGATTTCAATACCAAACTTGTGAGTCTTCTTACGAACTCTGGCATTAATCAGGGATATGATACGATCACGCTTTCGTAGAGTGAATGGTACCCACCATGCAAAGGCCGGCTCATCATCTATACCACGAGCCCTCACATAAGTTGCAATGTCAATAGGATTGGACTCTTTCAATACCTTCAATGGAATCCACTGAGTACTTCCATCTTTCCAACGGACTTGGAACTTCCATCCTATAGTCGTCTGTCGTAACTTCCTTCTACCTCGCTTGGTAGTAATATGAGAGTTAGATTTCGACACAGCTGAACCGTCAGACTTATGATCAAGTATTTTGTCAAGTTCGTAGTTGTGATATCCATTGCTGTCGACGTTCATCAGCACATTCTCGGCAATAATGTTGGCAGCATACGGCTTGATAACTCCATCTGGGAACTCTGCTTCATACACCATGGTATTAAGAATCGGATTATTGTCAAAAGTACCAATCACTTTTCCATCTGAGTCAACAGCTCGTCGTATGACTTTTGCCATCTGCAATCCCTCCCCATGAGGTAGCATTACTTCAGCGTTGATGAGTAGATCAGTCATGGATTGCTGATTAACTGGCTTACCAGCTGCATCGACAACATCAGCCTCTGGCATAGGAGCTGATAATTCTACATCATCTTCATATGGCACATAAAAGTCATCCGCATCTTGTGGATCTTCGGGATCATTCTTGGGAATAGGGTGCATAGTAAACGAGTCTCCCCATCTTGCAGTAATGGCGGCATCAAATTGAGCTCGTTTACGAGCTTCAGCTTCATTTGTAACTGACAATTCTTCAGGCTTGAGGCGTCTGATAGACCTTCGTGGCACAATATGCCCGTTCATTTGAAGTATCCACTGACACATCTCATTACCTTCATTCTTAGTAGGGCCGAGACACCTGCCCAACACCTCTTGGTTACGAGGGAAGCCGGCTTTATGGTCACGAACATAACACCATTCATACCATCCAAAGTTGCAGAGGTTGGATATATCACCCATCTCGCCCAAAGTAGCAAGATGAGGGTTCTGACCTTCAAGTTGGAACAAGTTCTTGGCTGTGAGATTGAAGATAGAGGCTCGCCTTTCAGCACAATAGCACCAAAATCGAAGTGGAGAGTGTGTCTCTCTCATATCCTTTCGTACAGCTTCCTTCAATAAGCCAATATACAACTCAGCTCGATCAGCATGTTGAGTATTCTCTTCAAGGATGCGCAATGTACTACCAATCTTGTGACAGAAGTCTCGTACTTTCTTGTCAGTAGTGTTCGGATGCGGATCAGCCACAAAAGTACTAGGCACTCCAACTTCCTTACAGAACAACTTCATAGCCGCAGGTATATCCTTCGTGGACTTCATACCATATACCTTCATGAATCCCTTATCAGATACAAACAGTTGCATCATCGTGAATCCTCTAGCACTAGTCGCCTTACCAGTTGCAAAGAAGGTGTCCATATAAAACAGAGAGGCTATTCGACGGTATCTGAGCTGCCTATCATTCGTACCAAATCGACGAGATAAATTGGTATCAGGGTCTTGATGATTGAGTTGGGTAGTTACTTCCAGTGTACGCCGAGCTTCATCCTCAGATATACGCCACACTTTCATCAAAGTCTCTTTACTCACTCCCTTTGGACGTTCAGCATGAGTTGCAGAGAGCAATCCATCAAACAATTCACAATCCATATCATCTTGAGGGTCGGCAGCATGCATACTGCCAATCGCCATACCAATCTTAGACCTTACTAGATCATCTTCAAACACTTGTTGGAGGTACGACACATCGAAACATGCACTCATATCACAGATGTTAGCACGGATTGGATCATCATAATCCATATTGAACATGTCGTGAGACACAGTAGACTCATCGTCAGTCACATAAGTCACGTCATTAGTAGCAACTACAGCATCTATAGCTGCCTCAAATCTAACTGCATCAACTTCAAATTCTGTATAATCTCGTTCATCTATGATTTTCATCTTCTTCTTGGGTGGACGTTCAACTATCTCACCTTGCCAGTCACGATAGCTGGCATCATTCTCTGCATATACCTCGTCGTGTGGATCCCAAACTCCATCTGGGGTAAGCATAACATAATCATACTCTTCACAATTGAGTTGTTCATCTTCAATGAGCTTTCGAGTCTTAAAACAAGAGAATACACCGTCGAGATGTAGAGGTATCCTCAGCTCAGGATCAGAACATATAATGCTGTGACATTCACGTGTCACCTCCCCACAATGAATCATCGGAACATCATTAACCACAAGACCTGCCTCCCGCATGATGAAAGGGGGAACGAGATTGTGCGCCATCGATGGTACATAAAGGGCATTCTTCACAATCATTAAGTAGGTCTTCATTGTATAGGGGCAATCATAAGCAATCACAGCATCAACAATCGGGACCTTCTCGAGCTTGCTACAGTCGTCAGAGAAAGCTCTTACTTCGGCAGAACGTCCGGATGTTTGGATGATGGTTGCTTGTGCTCCAACTACCACCATATTAGCATGACTATCTAACTCGGTAGTGGAGCTTGTTGTGTCTTTATCAGTCATGGATGTGGCATATATACTGAAAGAAGATATTCTTCTGACAAGCGATTCATTCGGTACCACATCACCTCGGCATAACTCTCCCCTGAAAGTTACACCGGAGCCCCCACTAGGTAGATCACATGACCTAGTGGGGGCACTAGTGGACGCTCAGCGTCCACCAGACTTCTTGGAGCCGCTCTTCTTTCCATCAATGGATAGCATATCCATGAACTTGGCGGCACATACCTCAGCAGCAGCATTTTGACGAGTGTGTAAGTCAGCAGCATTCATTCTGAGCTTCTTGTTGGACTTCTCAGCCTCGGGATTGGCTCGAGATGCGGCAATTTCAGCAACACTTGGAGTTTCATATCCAGCAGAGATGATGCTAGCCATCATTGCCTTGGCTTCATCCATCTTCTCTTGCTTCTCTAACTTCTGCTGCTCCATACCTTGGATAACACTTGCGATATGAGACTTGAGCTTCTTGTTATCAAACTTGTTACGACTTCCCTTACTCTTGCCACGGGCGGCCTTGTTAAGACGACGCCATTCACGGAGCTCATCCTTCTGTTCCTTATTAAGGGCGGAGTACTCAGTAGATGAATGATAACGGAGTGACACGCCAGTAGTGCCAAAGCTTTCCTTCAACTTTCCTCCCCCGGATTTAGAAGCTCCTCTTGCTGATACATCCGATACATTTGCAAGGGAACGCTTGGAAGCCTTCTTAGTACCCACGGGGCATACAGGAACTAACAGAGCTGCAGAACGTTCAAAGTTGTTACGCAAGCCTGTGGGAGTATCATCCATCTTGATGGCGGCTTGGGCTGCCTTCACATCAGCATTAGTGACCACAATGTTGGTAAGCAAGTATCCAACACGAGTTCTCTCTTGAGGAACTTGAACACTCACATGCTCAGCACACAACTGCAACTGAGTAAAAGCACGACGATGCTGACTGATATACAACTCAAGTGTAATCGAAGTACCATCGGTGTATAGTCGATTGATGAGGAAGTCAAAGTTCTTCTTTACCTCTGCATCCCAGTAAGCTGCTCCAGCATGATGCAACACCAAAGCTAGATATGCAGCCCTTCCATCCCTCCTCTTCTTGAACGGAGCAATCGAAGCTTGATACTTGGTACCACGACAGGCAAGTTCGATATCGTCATATACCTTTCGGTTGTCGTCCCTGGATAATGGATGAGTATGGGAGAATCGAGCCACCATATCATCTAGAATGGAACCTCCCTCAACAGTATGAGCGGCATTAGGAGCCAGAGGAGGTGCAGGCATCGGTACAGCGGCATCTTCTCGAATGATGTATGCAATGGGAGCCTTGCGGACACCAATATACTGATGAGCATACGATGCATAGGCTTCAATCCACTGGACGACCGACATATTCTTGCCAATAACAGGCACTTCCAAAGTTTCACCGTGTTTCTTCTTGTCCTTGATAGTATCATACTGGACCTTGAAGTTAGCGAGACGATTCCAATGCATGTTGTTAGCAGACAAAGGACGATCAGTTTGCTGATAGAATGCAACAGCGGCTGATGCAATAACTAGACGCTGATACGACTTGGCAGAGATAATCATCGGTGCTTGATTCACCAATTCTCCGACGGCAACACCGGCTACATGACCAACAGTCCCAGCAGGTGGGTTAGGAATCTGAGGTGGCTTACGAGCACTTGATTGGATCTTATTCCAAACCTCATCACCTTGGAAGTTGAGAAGATCGTCGACGGTGACAATACCTTCAGCAGTTTGAAGATAGATAGTAGTAGCAGCGGAGAGATGCATCTGATCAGCATCTTGCATGAATGAAGCGACTTGAGCGTTGGTAAATACCATGGTTGAAAGTAGACTTGGGAGATTGTTGTAATATTTGAGATAAATCGAGTTGTGATTATGGTAATCTGAGATTTATGAGCTCGTTACTCTCCCCTTTCACGTACTGTGTTTGTGCATATGCGCACGACGAGACCATATCATATGTATGTTTACAATGAGAACAACACATAAGCTTATTACATAAGCTATGCATTTGAGATATATTCTCTGATTTAGCTAAGCACAATGGGCCCACGCCCGAGCTTGCTGTCTCGTTCATCTACACAGGAATTGATATCATATCAATCTAGAATGAGCCAAGCGATGCAACAGATATAATGCAACTAATCGATATTAGTTCCTACGTTATCCATTTCATCTTACTGGTTTACATAAGTGCTTCTGGGGCACATCAACGGATATGTTTATCTACAGTTCCAACGTACATAGTACGAGTCCTAGATGCATACATAAGGCCGTCGAGGAGAAATCATATATTAGAGAGAGGTACAACATTGTTGATATCTCATCTCAATTTTTCGTTTTGATTACATCCTATGGTCATTTACATCCTGTCGCAGGAAATAATTTGGTCATTCTAGCTCGAGTGCACGTGCACTCACGGGCTCATCCTTCATCAGAAATAATTAGCGTTGCAATATCAGAAGGAGAGTTCTACATGATTACGGCTCATGAGCATTGCCTTTAGGAGATTCTATGGATGTGCTATACAACCATTCTCCATTTGTATCAAGTCGGTAATCGACTGGATACGCCCCGGCTGAGAAACGAGGGGTAATTTCATTCAGCTAGCGTTGATCAGACGTCTAACCTATGAGTGGGATTTGGTGTGCTTCTATATTGTTTCATTGCAGAGAGCACGAGAGGTGGCATAGATATTCTCGGATAATATCTCATTGCTAGCCGTCCTCTACTAGTTATTATACTCGTGTATACATTTACATTACAATAGTCGTTATTGTTATACTAAACATTTAATTATTAGCTAGGGTATTTCGAGTACCTGCTATCTTATAATGTGTACAATGCATCGTGCATCGACAAAAACTATTGCAACCTACAGCACGCTGGCTGAGCACAATATCTATCCTCATGGATAAACTGGGTCTGATAAACTGTTTTAGTACAAAGTATATCGTATACTATCATACAGACAACCTAGTGTTCAATATCATATCGTTCTCTAGATTATGGCAACAGCGAGAGCTTTGTATCTATTCCAACATTGAGCCCGGACGTAATCGATCTAACACGAATATAGCCCAAAGTTCGACAAGGATACGGCATCCTTTGCAACAAAACAATCTCATATACTGTACTGTTGTTAACCCTTTCCTACCTAGGGGCTTACAGGGGCTTATTTTCAGCTAAATTACCATATCTACCCTCCTAGACGTCCGTTTTGCACAGTTTCGAGCACATGATCCTTCACTATAGCTCTCTGACAGTGCGTGTATTGATTTTCATGGTCGAATTCCTAGTATCGGTGGCATAGTAGAGCATACTAAAAGCTATTGGGTGGGAAATGGGAAGTCAACTTTCGACCTCTATATCATGATGTGATATCAATTAAATGATCTGAAAGTCAAGGATATACCTCTCATACACCTTTTCTATAGCCGGTTAATACGGGATATTGGTATCATAGTGATAAAGGATACCCAAGCTATCAAAAAATGTAAGATTTCTTGCTTCGATATCATGTAGCAAGTTTATACTGCATAGGATATGATATTATATGTACTAGAGACGTATCTGACATATATATCACGCATTTACATATACTTATTTACTCTACATTACGTGTTTTAGTGCTTCAACTTTTATATCGTCACCAAAGTTAGTGCACCCAAAAAAAGCATTTGAGTTGTCTTTGTGAGGCCAGCCAAACACTATTAATTTGCTGTGTTAGTACACAGACACAGTATATTCTGCGGGATTTATCCAATAGTTAGTATACATTTTTAGTTTCGAGGAAACAGGATTATCTTACCAAACGCTCTTTTAATAGTTTATACCATTTTACTTTCGGCCACACAAATCAACAATTTACTGCAATGGAAACATTTACAGATGACACGGTAGTTGCA
>Ga0214480_100777_pt1 | contig 15429 bp, 8 predicted proteins | sample M1_20Mar14CPVII9_3_FD_165042 | JGI IMG/M metagenome (GOLD analysis project Ga0214480, IMG submission 165042) | Marine eukaryotic communities from Monterey Bay, California, United States - M1_20Mar14CPVII9sort6BwellE17 | ecosystem: Environmental > Aquatic > Marine > Unclassified | place: USA... | reverse complement strand
TATTGAGCTAATCAAGGCAGCAGTAACTGGTAGTACTAAGAGATATGTTACTTCTCACTCCACCAATGGAGGAAAGTATATCAATGTAGGCAAGCATGGAACATCAATGGGCTCGGCATCAATGGGAGCATCTCCATTTACAAAACAGAATCATGATCATTGGAATCAAGCCAATGTCAAGGCAGCAATATATCCAGCTTATCAAGACTTGATTCAAAGAACTCGAGAGGGGCTTCTCCTTGCCCAATCTCCATACTACCAATACCAAGTAAGTCATCCACTTCATCTTGAGTGAGTGGAATACCACCAAGGCTGTCGTAATGTTTACTCATCTTGATATAGTGCTCAGACATTTGCTTGTGTCTGCCATAATGGTGTGCATATCCAACCTGCCACCTTACTTTGGCATCAGTAAACTTGGGATGTCTCTTCAACACCTTGTACACATGACTACAACAATGTCCGAACTTCTTGAGCATTGGGCAACTGCAACTAATGACCCACTCTCCACTTGGTAGCTGCTTGATCTGCACCCGACGAGTGTTCTCAAACCTAGGAATAACATGCTTCATTAGCAAGACTAGAAGCTGCCTATACTCTGGTAGGTTACCCTTCTTATCACTCATTAACCTCTTGGTAAGTTCTCGAATTTGTTTCTTCTTCTCTCTCCTTTGTTTGTTGGTGCCTGGGGTAGACATGGCATCATCAAATAGATCCTGTGCTTTATTCTTGATGGCTTTTGAGGTGGCTTTAGCCTGGTCGGAGAGTGACTGAGATACTTTACGGGGAAGCTCAAGGTCTTCTTGTAGGTTTGTGTCATGAGTATCATAGTCTCTCTTAACCAAGAACTCAAGCTCGGAAGATCTGTACATCAAGTGATGTGAGGCATCTGTGTGCTCCTTTGCCAGTCGGCTGTTGACAAAGTCTGTTAGCCCATCCACTGCTTGCTTCCTATCTTCAGACTTGGCAAACTGTGTATCATTATCAAATGCAACTTTTTGTGACTTAAGCTCTTCCTTACCCTCATTCATCTTTCCAATCTTTGATCTAGCTTCAGCAATATCATCATGTGGGTTCAGGCCTTGGGCTGACTTCTTGTAAGCTCTGTGCTCAGCCTCATTAATATTGGTAGTGCAATTGCCAAGTGTCGTCACATTAGCAAACGAGGCCTCGAATAGCTTCTCTCTCCTAGGGATGAAGCTTCTGGTGATGAACTCTTGAAGGTCTTTACGGAAGGATCCAATCTCTCCAAAGTGGTTTTCTTCATCTTCATCCAAATAGTAATGCAATAAGGTGAGTGCTAGATTGACTTGCTCATCATTCTCGTAGTGCTTACAAAAGTACCACAGCCATCTCAACAACATATCCATCTCAGCTTTTGAGTTTATACCCTTTTCCCGAACTGCAGTAATCTTTGCCTTGTACTTGGAGTCATTCTTTAAGTTTGACATAGGCCGTGTATATATAGATATACCCGTACCCGTACTAATGAGATAATAGTCCATTAGATAGAAGTATCTTAAAGATACTTCTGTGTGTGAATATATGGCGCGTGGTATCTGTCCTAAGATACCCTTGCTGACACGTGGAATACACATATGTGTATTCAACGCTTACTAGTATTAATACACTGATCGTTCAACGCTGATATCAACGGATTGATTGCTCATTCTTTGATAGAGAATATACCAGATGGTTATTCTCCACGTATGTGTGTTGAAGCATATCTTCACATACTGGCTCAGCGTTCACCGCAGTAATGCTCGTAGAAATCTAAATCATAATTTCTTTATCAATCTTTAACCATTGCAATAGACCTCCATAGACAGTACTAATCGTACAGATCTACTTCTATCTAGTAGCTTAGGTCACTATAATATTATAACTACTATATCGATCGTCATCGTATAGTGCTACAGTTGAAGAATCAACACCCCCAAGGTCGTCGTCAAGTAATATCCACCGGTGCTCACAACTTGTGCACTTTTTACATCGTCGTCCTATTACAACAATATGAGCAACAATAATAAGAAGACGTTGGCTACCATTAAGGCAGATAGTGCCCATAGGGGTAATGTCAGTCATCGTCAAGTTCCTGTTACTTTTAAGCCTTTCGATGAGGCCGCTGAAGGTGATAAGGGTACATCGGTCAAGATCAAGGTCACCGAAGACTACTCCCAGACGTTTGATCCGTTCGATGGAGGTAACCAAGTCGAACCGTATCTTAAGCACTTCCAAGAATTAGAAGGTATTTTTGAGAAGCAACGTCTACGTGAGATATCTAAAGAACATCAAGAAGCGTATGATGCCGCTGAAATACTCCTCAAGTCTCATCTCGAATTGAAGCCTGATGAAGAAGAAGGTGCCAAAGAAGATGATGAAGCTGAATCCTCCTCAGATGAGTCGAGTGATGAGAGTGATGATGAATCTGATAGCGATTCTGACCGTAATAAGAAGACCAAGAAGTCCTCCAAGAAATCAGCCGCGACACGTACCAAACTCCAGCGTTGGATTCTTCGTCGCAAGAAGATGAGGAAACGTATGTCAGTGTCCAGGAAGCTGATCACCAAGCTAGTAGAGAAAGCATTTGATTTACAGAATTCCTTGTTTTCTGTTGAACAACGAGTTAACTTCCAGAAGATCATGCGAGAAGTTTGTTACCAACCGTATGAAGATCAGGACGGAGACTTAGTTAAAGCTCGTGGTATCACTTGGGAATCCTTCCGTATTGCCCGAGTTGAGTATATGCTCACCGTGTGCAAGAAGGATGCAGCTGAACAGCAACGCTATTACCTCATGTGGGCTGTTCAGAAGCCGTACGGATTGCCATACAGGACTTTCCAGGCTAGGATGTTAACTATCAATAGTTATCTCCCGCTGTTACCTTGCCTTAAGGACAGTGACATGGCAACTGATGCCACCGTGAGAATGAATGTATCAATCTCCGAACACGACATGGCCAATCTCTTACTTCGTGCTTGTAATGCCGAATGGGAAGCTCAGTGGACCTTGGTGAATACTTATTTACCAAGCTCTATGCGTGGATTCCTCTCCAAGATGGAGGCAATCGAGCAAGTCATGGAAACCCAAACTATTCCTAGACGTCACCGTCTTACGAATGGTAACCAAGGGTCTGATAAGGCTACTTCCAGTAAGTCTACTTCCAAAGGAAGACAGAAGGAAGGTAACTCCAACACAGAAAAGCAGAAACACTGTCAACTGTGCCAAGAACATGGTGGAGCAGCCCATACTCACAATACTAAAGATTGTCGTCGTTACTCGAAGGAGGGTAAGGAACGTGCAGACTTCGGTGCCAAAGGAAACAAAAAGTTTTCTTCTGGTAAGCCTTCAGGCTCGTCCGAACGTCATGTCTCTAAGAAGGCTTATAAACAAATGAAAATGCGTGCTAAGAAGGCCGAGGCTAAAGTCAAGAAGCGAGAGCGTTCTCGTGACTCGTCTCGTGATCGTCGTCATCGCCGTAAGAGGGATTACTACTCAGATAGTAGTGATTCCGGCTCTGAATCCGATTACTAGGATGATGGGCTGAGTAGAAATGTGTACACAAGTGCAAGTGAATCATCATCTAGAGATGAATGTGATAGTGACAGTGAAGATAGTTCTGTAAAGCTACTTCCTCGTACTAGTGATAGATCCGGTGTCAAACGGACTACGCTAGAATTAAATAATTGTAAATTTAAACGTCCAAAGTTAAATAACATTATCACATCTGACACTACTATGAATAAGTTTGATTATAGTTCATATGCACTTCATTTTAAACTAGAGAAACACATATCGCCGATTAAGTCTACTCACAAATCAAATGATCCTAATGTCCATATACTTAAGAAGGGTCAAGTGGCAGCAGTTCTAGGGCTGCCTATGTTCAAAACTGAACACTCCAACAGCCGCCGTGATGCTAAAAAGAATAGCTGGCGTATCCTATTAGACAGTGGGTCTGATGGTGACATCCTCTTTAGACAGAGAGGTACTAAATCCCACAATGTACCATATAATAAGAGATTACATCCACAGACGTGGCATACCTCTAATGGCCTTTTCAAAACGACAAAGGTGGGTGACTTCGAGGTTATATTCCCAGAATATAGTCGATCTAAACGTTTTCGTGTTCAACCTGATATAGTTGAATATGACAATGAAGACGAAGCCCATGCATTCGATCTTATCATTGGTTCTGAAACCATGAAAGAATTAGGAGTAATCCTAGACTACAAAGATAATTATATTACCATCGACGAAATCAAACTACCGGTGCGTAAACTGAAAGATCTACAAACATGGCAACAGCGGTCTGCAATAATAAATGCAACAGAACCGGTCTCCACAGCTGGAGCTACTAAGCGAGCAGTTAAGATACTCGATGCTAAGTATGAAGCCGCAGATCTTCCGACCATTGTCAAAGAACAATGTAATCACCTTAACGAAAACGAACAGTACAAGCTGTTGGAACTGCTAGAAGAATATGCAGAGCTGTTCGACGGGACGTTAGGTGAGTTCAACACTGAACCCGTTTCACTCGAATTAAAAGAGGGAGCAAAGCCTTATCACGGCAAGGCATTTCCTGTACCACATGTTCATCTAGAGACTCTAAGAAAAGAGGTCCAGAGATTATGTGATATAGGAGTGCTTGAACGACAACCCGCATCAGAATGGGGTTCACCGACGTTCATTATAGCCAAGAAACAAGGTACTGTTAGATTTCTAACAGACTTTAGGGAAGTTAACAAGCGTTTGGTCCGTAAGCCTTTCCCTATACCAAAAATTACTACTGTACTTCAAGAATTAGAAGGTTTTCAGTACGCCACACAGTTAGATCTCAACATGGGATACTACACAATTAGACTCGATCCTGATGCATCGAAGATCTGCACTATTGTGTTGCCATGGGGTAAATACTCCTACAAACGGCTGCCGATGGGAATTAGCGGATCTCCAGATATCTTCCAAGAGAAGATGTCTAGTCTAATGGCAACTTTGGAATTTGTAAGAACATATCTAGATGATCTTCTTGTCATATCCAAAGATGATTTCAATGACCACCTTGATAAGGTAAAGGAGGTCTTGAAACGTCTTCGTCAAGCAAACTTGAGAGTTAACGTCTCCAAGTCTACGTTTGCACAATCAGAAGTTGAGTATCTCGGTTATATCCTTACCCGAGATGGGATCAAACCTCAGCCTGAGAAAGTGCAATCGATCCTTGCGTTGCAACCTCCTACAAGTGTAAAAACACTCCGAAGTTTCCTTGGTATTGTACAATACTATCGAGATATGTGGGAGAAGCGGAGCGAAATGCTTGCCCCACTCACTGATCTAGTTGCTGAGTGCGGTGTTACAAAAGCTACCAAACAAAAAGGTACTCGTAAACGAGCCTGGTATTGGGATGCTAAACATCAAAAGGCATTCGATGACGTTAAAGCTACAATCTCGAAAGATGTAGTGCTGGCCTACCCTGACTACTCCAAGCCGTTTGAGATCTATACAGATGCCTCAACGAAACAACTGGGAGCAGTCATCGTACAGGATAATAGACCAGTAGCATTCTTTAGCCGAAAGCTAAGCGATGCACAAACAAGGTATTCAATAACAGAACTTGAACTATTAGCCATAGTGGAAACACTAAAAGAGTTTAAGGGAATGCTTTGGGGTCAGCGTATCAAAGTGTACACGGATCACAAGAATTTGATAACGGACGCTCTTGGCCTATCTTCAGATCGCGTATATCGCTGGAGATTGTTGCTAGAAGAGTACGGCCCTGAAATAGTTTACATTAAAGGAATTCATAACACTGTAGCTGACGCTATCAGTCGTTTAGATTACGATCCTGCTGCAAATCCCGACCGCCTATCATATCACATGAGGCGAGTACAAACTCGTGTTGAGAATGATACTGGCATCAGTCGAGAGCAGTTCAAATGGAAAGCTGTTACAAATAGACTAGTAAACTATCATAAACGATTAGATAGGGATGCTGAGAAAGTCAACTACGCAGTGACAAAGTCCTCTCCAACGAAGAGACGTCGTGTGTCTGGTAATAGTTCTGTAAAACTAGACCCGATGACTTTAGGACGAGTCTTTGCCAATAGTGCAGAAGAGGATGAAATATATCCTCTGACTATACCGGAAATTGCTAAAGAACAGCATAAGGACAGAAGCCTTAAGAGATACTTTACTCAAGGGGGCGAACGGTTTGAAGTCAAGCTCCTCGAAGATACTGAAGTATTAGTAGACGAGCACGGCAAGCTTGTAATACCCAAAAAGTTACAAAGTAGATGTATACAATGGTACCATCATTACTTGCAACACCCGGGACATACAAGACTTGAAGAAACAATTCGTGCAACTATGACTTGGTCTGGTATGCGTGACCAGATAAGAAGACATGTAAAGACATGCCCAACTTGCCAAAAGAATAAGAGACGAAGTCTTAAGTATGGTAAACTGCCAACTAAGATTGTAGTAAGTAAGCCTTGGAAAGCACTTTGTGTCGACCTAGTCGGTCCATACACTCTTAAAGCAAAAGATGGTACTGTTATAGACTTTATGTGTCTAACTATGATTGATCCGGCATCTGGCTGGTTCGAAATAGTAGAACTACCTATTCATGAAATTCCAAAGAAGAAGAGTAAGAAAAAGGGAAAACCGGAGAAGACGGAATACTTCGACAAGACATCTGCACAAATAAGCAGACTAGTCAATAAATCGTGGTTTAGTAGATATCCTAGATGTCAACAAATCATCTATGACAACGGTAGCGAGTTCAAACTCCACTTTGAAGACCTATGTGAAACATACGGTATCAAGCGTAAGCCGACCACAATAAAGAATCCACAAGCGAATGCAATACTCGAAAGAGTACATCAGGTAGTGACGTCTATGTTACGCACTTCTGAAATAGACATGGCAGAAACATTAACACCAGCTGACGTATCAGACTTTTTAGATAATGCAGCTTGGGCCATTCGCTCTACATACCATACTGTATTAAAAGCCTCACCAGGCGCTGCAATATTTGGACGGGATATGTTATTCGACATACCTTTTATAGCAGACTGGCGTAAAATTGGAGAGTATAGGCAAATACAAACCGACAACAATACAAAACGCGAGAACAAATCTCGTATTGATTTTGATTATGTTGTCGGAGGAGAAGTATTACTCCGTAAAGAAGGTATACTCCGCAAAGCCGAGAGCCGATACACCGGTCCTTGGACTATTACTCAAGTACATACGAACGGTAATATAAGGATTCAATGCGGAAACAAGTCTGAAAGACTACATATTAGAAGAGTTATACCCTACTATCGAACGGCATAACGAAGTAGAGGATGTATAGTTGAACATCGACGAGCAGTGGCTCCACAATTTTTTATTGCAATAAGTATCTTATTGTTTTTATACAGTGTCGAGATGAATAAACTAAAAAGTTATTAGATATAACTTACTCTATCCAACTCTTTGCAACTCTTACGCTTATTGATCATAAGATCCACACACACACCGTCTGATACAGTGCGCTGTCGAGTCTTATAACCTCGCAGAGATCCAGACGTAAACTAATACACAGGATGTATCTGGTTTGCAAAAAAAAATCTAGTCCTAGCGTATCCTACTTTTTTACCTCTCTACGAGAGGATTTTCGGATGCGGCTAACATTGAATCGACTTATATGATCGATCGTGGGGGCGAGTGACATAGGCCGTGTATATATAGATATACCCGTACCCGTACTAATGAGATAATAGTCCATTAGATAGAAGTATCTTAAAGATACTTCTGTGTGTGAATATATGGCGCGTGGTATCTGTCCTAAGATACCCTTGCTGACACGTGGAATACACATATGTGTATTCAACGCTTACTAGTATTAATACACTGATCGTTCAACGCTGATATCAACGGATTGATTGCTCATTCTTTGATAGAGAATATACCAGATGGTTATTCTCCACGTATGTGTGTTGAAGCATATCTTCACATACTGGCTCAGCGTTCACCGCAGTAATGCTCGTAGAAATCTAAATCATAATTTCTTTATCAATCTTTAACCATTGCAATAGACCTCCATAGACAGTACTAATCGTACAGATCTACTTCTATCTAGTAGCTTAGGTCAAAGTTGCGGTCAAGTGTATGCCAACAACAGTGATGATCATGGGCATTCGAGAAGACCTTCTTAGGCCCACAGACAGCTGCAGTTGCTCTAATCTCTTGAGCATCAGCATCCGTCAGAAGTAGCTGAACTCTCTCACAAGCTGTACCTGGATGTAGTATTGGAATGGCATGTTCCAACATCCACCTGAACACCCACAAAGCTTTAGAGGGCATGAAACACCAAGTATGGCCAAACGACTTGTTGTTATTATCTTTACTGCAGGCAGTATATAATGGCCTCTCCTCCGAGTTGGTATCTTCTGTATCATCTCCTCCAACAACCTCGGGAAACATGTCGAACTTCCTCCTTGCCTCATTATTGGTCCATGCACATGCAAGCAGCATTAGACCATTGTCCGAGCATATGAGATTCTCTCTACCAGTCATATCTCGTGCTTGTTCCAATGGACTACAAGTATCATCACCGAGATCTGCCGTGAAGACCTCCTCCTCTTCAATACTAGAAGAGTTGTTGACCCTCTTATTCCTCTGTTTGATTGTAATGAGTCCAGATGATACATCAGCAAATAAGCATACAAATGATATGTCTGGATCATTTCTTAAATCAGCAAGAAGCCGATCGGCAGCAGTTACATGGGTAGAGCTTCTGTTGGAAGTTTTAGTGCCTGCCGTCGACAAGAATAGATCATTCTTATCCTTTCTCATTAGGTAATGCATCTGTTGCCACTTCAATCTATAACCAGTCCTATCCTTAACTAAACTACCAGTAGCAGTGGCAGATATTTTGGCAGTTCGAGCATCCTTAACTAATTCCAATTCATCCTTGGGTAAAAATTTAGATCGGATACCCAAATGTAATGGATTGATATGCATATGCCCACAGTGCCGTAAATTTCCACCTTGTTGATGGGGTACAAACCATCTTTTTAACTTTTCACACCAATACACTGTGAATCGAACTTTACAAGTGATGGCTGGATCATCATCATCGTCGTCTTCCCTTACTACCTTTTTAGTTTTCTTCTTCCGAGGTATAGGAGGTAAGTTTGGGTTCCTCACACTATCACGAGCCTTCTTTGCATTATCCTTTTTGTTCTGCTCTTCATAATGAAACCTCCCCTTGATACATATAAATATAATTGCCATCATGCCCTCTTGATATCGAGCCTGCACCGTAAATCCAGCAGCATGGCACATTCTAACAAATATACCATGAATATTATCCTCTCGGAAAGATTCATCATTCTTATTATACTGTTGTCAGTTTTCACTTTAGGGAAATACTCCAAAGGGGTTTGGGGATAGTGTTATCTGTCTATCTGTGTAAAAATCACAGGATACCAGATGGGTATCTTAAATTTGATAATTTAAAACATGTAGTAGAATAGCAAAGGTTAAAGTTCAGCGGCGGCGGCAGAGTAGATATTAATTAATGGTAGCCACATAATAGATGTATCTCTAAGATGCCCACTAGCCTTATATATTATGTGGGTGCTATCGTGTATACCTCGGCATCTATAGTGGAGCTACACCGAGACAATGTTTCTCAATATAATAAATTGCAATAAAGAATGGCACCTCCTCTTCTTGCCACAAACGAGTCTGTATTTTATATAGATATTATATATCGCGGCAGCAATGAAAAACTATATGGTTGATTGGCTGTTGATCGGTTATATTCTAATTGGGGGGTACGCATGAGACTGCATGAGAATAGATAATTCAACAATCAACCGAGATAATAGTTATGTTACTTTTTGGTAAGCGATGTTTGTGTTCATATAGTGCTCTTCTTCAACCATTGCATATTTTTACATGAACTCACATTATTATTAAGTATTTTCTAGGTCAACAGTGTATCGTCACATATTCACAATTATTATTGCAATACATCAACAAATTATGTGCACGTCTTTGATATGCGGATAATTAATTTGCATCAATGGATCAAAACTTTTTGATTGGTAATACAAACATCCATGAATCAACAATAAATACACAACGAATTGGAACATAAGTATTGGCATTACGGGTACTGGTGGGAATATTGCAATACAACATGTGTTGGCAGCAATACGAAGTGATAGTATTACTTGGGTCAGATGTATTCGATAGCTGGGATAACATTAAACAGTAGTATTTTGCAGTGGATTAGATGATGGATGCTTGTGCTCTTAGAGGGGTGCTATAGTATGAATATGTTGTGTTGAATATGGCATTGAGGATTTGACTGTTGGTAGATTATATCGGTTTCCAAAAAGATATTGAAGTTGCCATATCAGATATCACTGGTTCGGTAATACGGTAGCATTATGCAGTGGATTAGATGGCGTGGTGCCAAAGGAGAATGGTTTAAGTAAGAAATAATATCTCTAGTAAAAGACCATGTTGTAATTCTAATTCCATCACTACTAGTTTACTACTTCCTCTACATAGCTTCTTTCTCCTTCGACTTGCTCACTTCGGAAAGCCTGTGCCGACGAGAATAGATATTGGCAATAATTTCTTCGAAGCTTAGATCTGATGTTATTGGCTCTTTAAAACAACTCAATGGATCTTCTGTTTTCATACGTTCAATCCAACGTTCAAAGTTTGCCTTTTCGCTATTCTCCATATGAGCGTTCTGTTTTTTAGACGATCCACCTGTTTCTTTTGTATCATCACCCTCGTTAACATCTCTATCTTTCGATTCAGTTGGCATATTATTAGTGTGCTAGTATATTTTAATTTTGTGTAATTGTTGGAATGTTTGTATGTGATGTGTTAATTTGAGGGGTGTTAGTAACCTAACTCGCTCGGGTATAGTTGGTATATGGTATGATTCGATATGTAGACAGTGTTATGATATACTTATGATCGTAAAGGGCTTTGTTTTATTGTTTTCATATAGAAGTGTGTACATTAGTGGATCGTTCTCATGGGTGAGGTGCGTAGTATTTTTGAGATAGCCACGATAGATAGCCACGATATCCAGTAACCTTAATCCACGGTATACGACAGATTGATAAGTAGATAAAAGGATTTGCGGGTTATATATTGTAGATATATTGTATTTCTATTGCAATGGGGCCGATTTATGTAGTTTATTTGCTTAGTAGCCGTCATAATAATTTTTTTGATGAAAAAAGATACCGTTTGCTCTCCAAAAATTGTCCCCAGAAAATCAAGGAGGATTTCTTCATTGTATGATTCCCGTGAAAACTGCCTGCCGGCTCGGCCTTGATGTGGTAGGAAGTAGCAGGTACTATCATCTCTTTTACCTTCTTTTGGACGGCTTTTATTGTGGCCAACAGTCTTAGAGAAGTCAATAACTTTGGGTGTATCGTCGGAGAGAGATGTTGCAACAACCAGTTGCAAAGGACCCGATGTCCATGTTTTGGACTCATGTTGAAGAGATTGTAGTTGCCGGAGGGCATCAGCATAAGTAGGCATTATTTGTATATTGTCTTATATAATGAATTAGATGTATGTGTATCAAATAGGAGTATTAAAAGCACTACTGATCATAAGATGTGTCATGCACCGACTTTGTTTTTTTGTCTATGTCATTTTTTTTATGAGAGTAGGGATACCACTAGTGTGAGTGTTTTGGCGATATTAATATTTATGCCCATATAAAGGCAGCCAATAATCTAGCGACGGCCAGACCGCCCATTTAGCAATTCGGTATTCGATGCTATCTATTAAGTGTGCTGCAGCATTATCGTACCTGTATATCGACAATAGTAATTAGAATAACACTTGGTTTCTACAGGGTTATACTATTGTTTGCTTTTAGGTTGGCTTACATCATACTATTCTTCTCTCGCTGTCAATAGTGGGATTGAGCCTCTTTTGATTGTAACACGAGAGCTTTTCCCTACCTCTCCTTTATATATAGATGCCACCCAGCAGTATGGACCTGCTAATCCCCTTTTCATAACCCCAAGGAAGCGTCCATTTTTGTATGCAGATAATGTGCCCTCATCTAAATCAAGTAGCATTCCTATTTCACAATCCGAACGCATAGTTTCCATTCCCTCCCAGTCCCTCCTGGATTCAGAATGGTTAGAGTCTCCCCAGTCACCAAAATGACAAAAACCACTATAGATATTGTACATGCAACACTGAACATCATTATTGTCTTCCCCGTGTACCATGTATCGAGAGAAATTATGGAAGAACTCCGGGAAAATGGGAGCTCCTCTTGCGTTCTGATTTGCCTGTCCTGGTCTCATCACACCCAGCCAAAAAGTTCCTTCATTTCCCATTGTCAAGTCAAATGTTACATAATGCTTTCCTGCCCTTAGTATATTGTTGCTAAGTGCAATACCCCAATATCCGGTAGTGGAATTCCCGGGAACATTTGTCGTAACACATGACTTGTCCCCTTCATTTTCAATAGAAATCATATACACAGCGCCTCCAACAAGTTGATCAAAAGTAAGAGGAGCTTTCAATAATTGTAAATAATGATAATCTGCCAACGAACCTTCTCCATCGTAATGTGGTAATGCTCCCAATAGTTCATCTGTTGCAAAATCTTGTATTACAATACTTGCACATTTCTCAATGAGAGATGATGTTTTATCGTTATCAGATATCCCAAACCTTTTGCATGTAATAGCTAAATTTAGTACATCAAATGAAGGAAGATAGGACATGATCTTTGGCAATATATCACTGTTGAAAATGAGATCTTCTTTGCAAGTAGTAGTACTAGTTTTTTTGACTTTCTGTTTCTTGTTTGGGTGAACCATCTTTGCTAAATCTTGTTGTCCGACGATATGTAGTTTTGCAACAATATCTACAATTTAATAACTATCAAATTATAGCCTATAGCGGCGGTGGGTGGGTATCAGGATATAGTTATTGTATTGATTGGGCAAGTGTTGTTGGTTTGTTTATTTTGCAGTATCTTTGTACAGCTGTCTGCGGATAAACGATAGAATATGTTGCACCAAGGGGTGAAACACAATGGCGGTATACTATCGATGGGAAATACGATGGCGGTATACTACTACTGATGGACTAATCTTCATATATTGTATATCGCACACAACCACAACTAGAGCGAAGCTAGTTGGAGAGTGACTTAAATTTGGAGAATCTAAAACTTTGATGCAACAAGCATCTATCATAATATCATATTGCTCTGTTCTATATCTATACGATATAGAACCAGGTTAACGGTAGATTCCCTTAGATTATCAATTGGTGATGGTCCATGAAGGCCAATCATCTCAGCGACGGCCAGACCGCTAGCAATTCATTCGTGAAATCGAAGATAAGATATCGTCCATCGGATTGAGGTTGTGTTACATATCACCACTCTCGTATGTCGACAGTATAGTAATTATAATTAGTATTCGAAGCAGCTCTATTACTACCGGCATAAATGAGATAAAGTGACGATACAAGTGAATCTCCCCAATATTTATCTTAAGATGACTATTCCTCCTCCTTCTACCACAAGTAGCAGTGGTATACTACGCTCCCAGCCTCGCTATACATCATCTTCTACTAATGATGGCAATGTTGTAGCAGACACGTCATATTCTGGTACTAAAGTAATGAGTGATAATATATCAGCCAATAAAATAGAATCAGTGGTCAAAGGAGAGTCTATTGCAAAGGATAACAATAAACCAACAACAATACGAACATTATCAGACTTAGTCCAATCATCAATCAATCTATCAAGTGAAGTTCATGGTACTAAAGATATTAGTGAGAGGGGTAATGTAATTTCACATCGACCAAAAAATAGTACTAGTCAATTGCAGCAGAATGATGATGGCAAAGTTAAAGAGAATAGCAATAGCAAAACAGTAGAGAGTAAAGTTCCAACAACAACATTGTTTGTATCAAAAGATGGTAAACCTTACCTAAGTGATACACCAGTCAATGATATTGCCGATATTAAAGAACGGTCACAAGATATGTCATCCATTGGTGGAGATATCTCCTCAGCAAATCAACAACAACAAGCTACATCATCAGGACCACAAGTTGTTGATATCATGGGTATAATGGATAATGATACAAAGAATGTTGTACGATTTTGTGAATTGAATGATGAACATGATGATAATAATGGAAGTAGTAGGGATAGGCTTGAACAGAGAATACAGTATGAGAATGATATTGAAGATGTCAATATGGATGATAATAGTCTGAATAAAGGAGGTTATGATGACGAGGATGCAAGTTGTAGTAGTGGTAGTGATCAAGATGATGAGATATTAAAAGAGCTAGGATTGCATGAGTTGATTGAGGAAGAAGCAAATGACAATGACGATGAGGGTATGGATAATGAAGATATCGGCATGAATTCTGAAAGTATGCCAGAAGAATCGACGAATATACGCACATTTCGTACATTCTGGGAATTATTAACACGATGGGCTACTTCTTCTACTGTTGATTTGATATTAAGTTATCAGGGTGTACGTCCTACTCCGGATGATGATTTGCACGTCGCAACAATTAGTAGTCAGCATCATGGTAGTGCTGTAGAGGAATCAAAGTTAGACGACTCGCAACAAGAACAACGATGTGATGTCAATATTGGTGCATCACGTCAACAGGCTATAATGTCAATGATTAAAATGTGTCTAGGTCGGTCGTTATCTGAATTAAACAAGATATCAACAGTTCAAGATGAACATGGTATTAAGGTTGATCAACGACGAGTGGAACAACGATTAGCTGACTTAGTTCGTACTTTTGATACAAGTACTGGTGGTACTGATTTGAATATGAAGATGTGGAAAGGTTTGACAACATTGTTGATTAGGAATGTATTTCCTCATAACACTGGCACAGAGAATTCTAAAGAGCTGCCAAAAAGTATACAAGCTTTGAATATATCTGTTGAGGAATATCAATACTTAACTCGATCCGTGTTTACTAGTTTGAAAGGTATGTCTTGAGGACAAGCTATGATAAAAGACGTGCCAGATAGTGCATAAACAAAGACTAAATGAACATTTAGCATAATAAACTCTTTCCTTTTGTTGTTATGGTAGCTTCTTCCTCAGTCTGTATATCCCTTCGGATTTTTACCTAGTAAAATCGCCCATAGGTAAAATTAACTTTTTTGGGTTTAATAGCCATGGCCGCTACCAACCAGTAGCAGGTCCAATACGCCGTTCTAGGCTGCCCAACCACTTTCCGCACGCCGTCAACTAGTATATCAACAATATTGGTTGGTCTATTCGATACTGGGGTGTAATACATCATGTCCCAGAGCATCTGTGTAATCATATCACCGATAGGCTTGTTGATGTTCCACCATGCAAGGGCTACTGGGAT
>Ga0214480_100776_pt1 | contig 15430 bp, 13 predicted proteins | sample M1_20Mar14CPVII9_3_FD_165042 | JGI IMG/M metagenome (GOLD analysis project Ga0214480, IMG submission 165042) | Marine eukaryotic communities from Monterey Bay, California, United States - M1_20Mar14CPVII9sort6BwellE17 | ecosystem: Environmental > Aquatic > Marine > Unclassified | place: USA... | reverse complement strand
AGTTTATAAAAGTTGTACTACACAGTCAATAATGCAGTATTTTCATTGCAATAAGTGGCTCCCGATGTCGCTCAATACCTAATGGATGCACTACATTAGGCGGCTGCCGTGCCATTGTCCAAATGAGGCCGTAGGAGTGTCTGCCATAGAGGGCTACTTCATGGTAATTTTGTCCACAGAGCTGAAATTTTGTTAGTGGCCGCTAACAAAATAGTACGGTATCCTTTAACTGTCCATAGAATTCTGTGGACAGTTTTTTGCATAGATAGCTAGAGAGTGTTGAGGCCTACCCTAAAGATACCGTATCTTTTTTTGTCAAAAAGCATTGCTAGCTCTGCATTATAGCTGGAGGATGTGAGGTGCCTGATAGTCAGTGGAAAGGACTTCTATCATATATAAATGGACATAATACCCAAAAAGTAAACTAGTTTATGAAAAACACAAAAACATTTGAGGATACAAAAAGCAAAGCCACTTTTGAATGAAGAATGTCAAACTATCCGTATCAGGATTCTATGAGAATAATAGATCAGATAAGTAATATCTACAAAGAGGGGATGGGCCAAGTGAAAGCCGTCAAAAAAGGGGATCAAGAAGTAAAGAAACTGTTTCCCAATATGAGCAGGATAGAACGATGTTGGATAGACGATGCTTGATATCCAATCTACCAAAAAATGATACGCAGACATGACAATTAACTCCTTTCTATTTATTCAATTAAGATCGCTCAACAAAATGATACCATATGTATACCTCTATCGAAACGAATCAATAAGTGAGAGTCTACTCATGACGGAAATTCCTTACAGTCTCGATAAAGTATGCTGCATTCTCCTCTGGTGTTGCCGCTTCAATACCATGTCCCAAATTCATAACATGGCCAGTAGGGCCGGCCTTTTTCATAATTTCCTCAGCACGTTCCTTAATAGTTGCAAAGTCACCAAATAATACACCTGGGTCAAGATTTCCCTGCACACCGCCTGGTCCATCAATACCTGCCTTGGCACGTCCGGCTGCGATACGCTCACGTCCCTCGGCCATATCAACTGTCCAATCAAGTGATACTACATCAACACCAGTGGAAGCCATTCGTTCGATAAGTGCTCCAGAATGTTTGATGTATGTTACTGTTGGTACTGAAGGATACTTCTCCTTGATCTATGTATGTGTGTGTAAGCAATGAAGAAGTATGTTTGAGTCAAAGAAGAAGATACACATTCATAAAAACAGCAGCGAGATATACATACCTTATCCAAAATCATCTTCTGATACGGAGCGGCAAACTCATCATAATCCCGTGGACTTAAATGTCCAGCCCATGAATCAAAGATTTGAATCAACTGCGCCCCGTTCTCAATTTGATATAATGCATATTCCGAAATACTCTCCGCCAAATTCTTTAAAATTGCATGTAATAACTTTGGTTCAGTAAATGCCATTTTCTTAATTTCTAAATATTCCTTTGATGTTTTCCCTTCAACTAGATATGTTGCCAATGTATATGGACAACCGACAAATCCCAATACAGCAGTTTCAGGCGTCACTTCCTCACGTAATGTACGTAATGCCTCACCAGTAAACGGAGCTGCAGTACTTGGGTCAATTAAATGCATCTTATTAACATCATCCCAACTTCTCATTGGTTTAACAACTGGTCCTACCTTCTCATCAATATCAAATTCAACACCCATACCAGGTAATGGTGTTAATATATCTGAGAATAGGATACATCCATCAGTCTGATAATTACGCCATGGTTGTAATGATACTTCTACGGCAACATCGGGTATCTCGGAACGTTCACGAAATGTAGGATACTTTTTACATAAATCACGATATTCTTTAATATGTCTACCTGCTTGACGCATCATCCATACTGGGACACGGTCAGTCTTCTCTCCACGGGCAGCGCGGATTAGCAGTGGATCGATTTGTTCACCTGCTGCATTTGTATTTGTTAGTGGTACATTGGCTGGCTTTGCAGTAGTTGAAGAGAATCCATTTGCCGAGGATATTGATAGGAGGAATAATGCTGATACTAACTTCATCGTTTCCTTCTTGATATATGATTTATATATTATTGATACTACTTATTACCATTGATATGTTTATCGATCGAAGTTATGATATCAAAGATCCTTCTTTGATGTGCTTCAACTCATTTAGGTGTTGCAAAACGTTTACAGTGGAATAAAAGATACCATTCTACTCTCATAATAATTACAGCCGCTTACTTAAACACCACACATACACACATAATTGGCCATTGCAATAGGGCATCAAATTAGCGGCGCCTAGCACCCACACATAAACAAACTAATATGCCAACCGTAGCAATCTCACGAGATGAACTATTCGCCCAACTAGGTCGCACCTACACCGAACATGAATTCGATGAACTCGCATTTGAATTTGGTGTTGAATTAGATGAGGTTACATCTGAGAAAATTGAGGCAACTAAATCCTCAACAGTTAAACTTACACAAGATCAATTAAATGCCTTAAGTGATGAAGTAATTTATAAGATTGATGTCCCTGCCAATCGATATGATTTATTATGTCTAGAGGGTATCGTACGGGCATTTAAAATTTTCTTGGGTGATATGGATGCACCAACATACAACATTTTACCTACACCCAATAGTACAATGACTGTTATTAAGAATAATACCGATACCATCCGTCCCTACGTTGTTTGTGCCATACTTAAAAATGTCACTTTTAATGAAGTACGATATCAGAGTTTTATTGAATTACAAGATCAATTACATCGTAACTTATGTCGTAATCGTACGTTAGTTGCTATCGGGACACATGATTTAGATAGTGTTCAGGGTCCTGACTTTGTTTATGATGCTCGTAATCCTACTGATATTAACTTTGTACCATTAACACATACCAGCGAAAATACTAGTTTCAATGGTAGTGAATTATTAGATTGTTATGAAACCAACGTGACATATAAACATTTAAAACCCTATGTTCCAATTATTAAAAATTCAACATTATATCCAGTAGTATTGGATAGTAACGAAGCAGTATTATCATTACCACCAATTATTAATGGTAGTCAAAGTCGTATTACATTAAATACTACCAATGTTTTCATTGAATGTACAGCTACCGACTTAACCAAGGCTAATATTGTATTAGATACTGTAGTGGCAATGTTCTCGGAATATTCAAGTGATCCATTCAGTGTTGAGCCTGTTACAGTCAACTATGTTAATGAAGAGAAGGAGATTGTGGATAGTTATGTCACACCACTAATGTATACCCGAAAAGAAACTGCACCAGTCAAGTTGGTGAATAGTTTAATTGGTATTAATGTCAAGCCTGAGGATATGGCGGTCTTATGTAATAAGATTCAATTGGGACCGGCACGTATCATTGAAGATGATAAAGAGGAAGGACCAGTACTTGAGGTAACAGTCCCACCAACCCGATCGGACATTCTACATGCAGTTGATATTGCCGAAGATATTGGTATAGCATACGGATACAATAATATCAAAAAGACAGTCCCCACGACACATACCGTGGGTGGAGAACAACCATTAAATCAATTGGGTGACTTATTACGTGAGGAGATTGCTCGTGCTGGATATGTCGAGGTATTAACACACGGATTATGTAGCACAAACGATAACTTCACAGCACTTGGGCGGCCGGTAACTGCCGCAGTCAGTTTGAGTAATCCTGCCAATGTCGAGTATGAGGTTGTCCGTACGACACTACTTCCTGGATTATTGAAGTGTTTGCAACATAATAAGAGTATGTCATTCACTAATGGGTTCAAATTATTCGAGATTAGTGATGTTGTGTTACCTGATGATAAACATGTTGTGACTGAAACAATCGTCGGGGCGAAGAATTCACGACGAGTATGCGCGACATATTCTGGTCCAACTTCTGGATTTGAAGTTATCCATGGATTAGTCGATCGTATCATGACATTATGTGAAGTAGCACCGATGAAAGATTATGTAGCATCAAGTGGTAGTAAGTATATCCAAGTACATTGTAGAGAGGGTTGGTATTATACTATTCGTGAATTGAAGGAGGATGGGAGTGATGTTAGTGGTACATACTTCCCGGGACGTGCTGCTGAGATTATATTAATTAGTCCCAATCAGAATGATGGTAATGAGGTTGTTGTTGGTACCTTTGGTATTTTACATCCAAAGGTGTTGGGTAGTTTTGATATTTTGTACCCCACAAGTGCTGTTGAGTTGAACTTGGATCCTTTATTATAAGAGGGAGGGGGAAGTGGGGATGATGAGGATTGGAGACGATATATGAAGAGAGAAAGGTATGTGTGTTTAGAAGGAGGCCTCGGGCTGGCATAAGCAGACTACTTGGTAGTTTAAGAGAAAGTCAAATAGATTGTTTGCTAATAGTATCATTTCTTCTGATATGGCTAGTTTACAGAGCTCGATCTTTCACTGTATCTATCAGGTTTGTCTTTGAATCACCTGTGTCGAATGATCGTACATTCGTATCCTGATAAAAGTCATCCTTCTCCTCCTCCCCTGCATCACAATATCCATCTCCGTCTAATATCTCCTCAACATGGTTGGTCGGATTGATAGTTGCCGATGAATCAAGATTACCTGGACTATGTATAACTCGTTGCGGTAAGTTCTCGCAGGCAACACCTAAGACAGGCAAGTATAAGTAAGCATCAACACCGTAGCCTTCCATACTCTTGATTGTAACCTCACCCCCAAAATACCGAGCATATATTCGAGCTAAGGGTAAGCCAAAGCCCCTAATATGACCACCGGTAAACTCATCTTTTCCAAAGTCGTTCTTATCCTCTCGTGTTCTTCCCTCCTTACTTAGTGACGAGTGTGCAAATGTCCATATGCGATTTGTAACTGATCTAGGCATTCCTCCACCCTGATCGGCAATCTTTATACTAACATCTTCTTCTCCTTTTGTTACTACTATCTTGATTGGTGGTAGTGATGGAGCATCATGAATTCCTCCAGCTGCGTCATTATGGTGTTTAGTATGATCTTCTTTTTGCATGTTAGCGCCAGATAGATAGCTATACATACATAGAAGGGGAAGGGCAGTAGAAGTTAGAAATGTCAGAGGTCGAAGATATGAGGTGATGCAAGGACAATGTACCAAGAAGCAACACAACTCACTTTCTAACAGTAGCTCTGCAACTGTTTTTGAGCAATTCAGCTAACATGTATCGAAGATGGTGAGGTACATATGTAAATGGCAGATCGCAGCCAGCAGTACAATCGACAATTTCAATCTCAGGTACAAGCCCATACGATTCTCGACACAGCTTTACAACCCGTGCTACTGTCCTTCGAACCTCTTTCACAGGGTCACAATTCTTCTGAATGGCTCCTAAACAAGCATCCTCTTCTGATACATCCTCCATCAATTGTTGATAGGTTTCATCATCGTCTAAACCTCCCTCTGCCTCCAATTGTTTACGATACAATGCATCTGAATTCTCATCGTTACCTGATAATACATGATGCTCTACTAAGAACCGAAGACCCACACGCGCAGTAAAGACTAAATTGATTTCATTATGAGAAGTCATATAAATAATATGAGCACATGATATGCACATAAATACTTACATCGATTCAATGCCTCCTCCATCTCGGCAAGTCTTCGCGCATCTACCGGAGCTTTACGTTCATCCTTCAAACTCTGCAAACCCTTTGCAATAGCCATTGGAATTGAATGCCTATCCAATGTAAAATCATTTAACACGTGTGTGAACTCCTTCTCTTGTGAAGCGTTAGTTGGTATGGGGAAGTCTTTTAAGTTTTGTAAATATTGAAGATATGTATTGGCAACTGATTGCACCTCACTAGTACGGTTTAATCCATGTGGTAAGGTTAATAGATCAACAGCACGCTGGGCAATTCTGATTGGAAGCTCCTTATGTAGAAATTGAGCATTTCTCAATCTACCAATATCCACATGATGTGTACTATTTGATTGCTCATTCTTAGTACGGCGTTTGGGGGCATATTGATACATTTCCTTGAGAGAAAGAGCAGTTGGCTGTCTTGATGCCAGTGCTAGCAATTCATCCATTGATATGCCAGCCAATCCTAACCCCATCTTTGAAGATCTATGTTTGTTATGATCGTGTGTTGTTTCTCCTTCATCTGAGTCTCCTGAAGGCTGAGTAGATGTAGTAGTGAGACAACGCCTTCCATGCATCACTTTTCCAATAGGAGATGATGGGTATTGTTTTCTAAGATGTTGATGGCGTATTGATAATGTACACTTCCTTGTGATGTTGTTATTGCAATAATTTGTGATGGGTGAGTAACAATGAATATTTCGTGCTCCGCGGCCTCCGTGTACAGAGAAAATACTTTGCCGCCGCTGTCTACGGAGACAAACTCCTATATTAGTATGCATAGTTCTATTCATCGATTTGTCACCAATTACAATACCATACTACATCATATCTCAATCTTCTATCATGTTCACCTAGCTTAAAAATAGATTCCTAACTAAATTGTGTTTACCGACTACCGACCTTACGCAGTCAACAAAACCTCCCCAAGATCTCTCATCATACCTACAACTACAAGCTGGGTGAGCTCTGGTTCAATTCAAATTCATTCATTTGAAAGATAAGAGAGCAGTTGCAAAGTATATCTTAGTCTAGAACAAAAGAGATACAGGTATGTCCATCTCTATTGATCATCTTGCATCTACTTATGATTCACAGGTACATATGACTAAGATGAAAGCAGATTTACCTTTTGAATGGCAAGATTTTGCAAACACTTTAATATATTCATATTTCTTTTTACAATTAGCAATAATACGAAAGTAATAGACGCCGTGTATAACCCACGAAGTATAGAACTCCGCATTTTCATTTCTATCTCTCTCCATATTATACAACCACAATAACAACAACAATACTACTTGGTCCAACTTAAGACCCTTTTATTTGAACACTACCGACGATCACAACTCTTTATTCAAAGACAACCCAATAGTCTTTGTTCCCCCAGATTCATTTTAGATTTTCTATAAGTTCTCCAATTGATCATCTATTCACTACCAAATGTAGATTCTCCGCTGTATTGTACATACAAGAAGCCGTCTTCATCCTTCTGTTCTTCATAAACAGTTGACATTAGTGCCGCTAAGGTGAAACATACCAGCACATAATATAATGTGAGACTATAAAACAAACAAGCCACTTCAAAGTCAAAGAAGAAGTATTATAAACATTGAACTTACCATTGGGAGGGATTGTATTTGAACAAAATAAAAACAGTGCTTTCTCTGGTGCTAATTGGATACGTTTCCTAATTACATAATGAAATTGTCCCACTGTTAAATCTGCTGGTACGAGATACTTCTTCTTATCAATATCTGGTATATCTGATCGATCAGCCTTTTCACATATTACTGGTACACGGTCTGGATATTTGGCACGGATCCGTTCTGCCTCTGACTTTCTCTTCTCTGTGGTTTTTGATGAAGTAACGAATATGAGAGTTAGACGGAATAAATTGAAATTCTAAATTCTCATAAATATTTGTGATTTTGTTATAATATTGCAAAGAATCTTCCTTGCAATTCAGGGCAGCTGGAGACAGATTACCCTACACATCCTAATACTACAAATGTATTGCAATATCCAAAGAGTCAAATAGAATCACCCCTTCAATATTGACGTCATCTCTATTAAAGTTCACATATAAATTTGACACATTACATCAACTTACCGAGTGGGTGCTCCTCCTTAAATGGCTTGCTCATTATTATTCCAGTGGGGTAACAAACTCGTGAGATGATGAAAGACTAACAGAGGTTATATTAGAAGTGATGCCGCTAGATTTGTGAGCTTATTTTGCCGTGTTAGTAGTAGTTGGTAGTTGGTATGGAGGTGAGCCGTGATGAGTGATGTTGAGTCTTCAAAAAATTCGGATTAAAAGAATTTCGTTGGCGATAGTTCAGCGATCCTCTATGTATGTAGATGTAGAGACTCTAAGCGAGGAAGGGAGTGGTAAATAATACTATTGTGGCACAGCAGCTGCAAGCTTCGGTGTTCTATCTTCTTCGGAGTGGTTTTGGGGCTGCCGCGAGGCTTCAAAGAGTGGTATATCTTCTTTTGGTATTGGTCATGTGACAGTAAGTATCAGACCGGGTTGACATCATCATCAAATGATTTTGGTTTGATATGGCCCTATACAGCTCTAAGACTTCTCCGAAGCTTGGATAGTAAGGTGCATTATTGCTGTTTCATTGGATCAGTTTATTTGCTAGGTGTTTGTAATATTTTTAGTTCAGCATTCATCCATACTGTGCAAATCTATTGGCTTGTTGCTCTATTGTCCAGATTTTGCTTTGTATATTCATTCCATAGCTTACAACATTATACATTGAATCATCTAATCTCTCAGCTCTCAACACAAAGATACTTCTCCATTTAAAGATAGCTAATACTGCTACGAATAGCTTGATATGAAACAAATCATAGATGCCCCACAAACTACCATAGCATACCAACTATCACGCACCACATACACTCCATTCATTATTTAATCATTGAAATACGGATTGTTGCTTGAATTTGAATAACTAGAATCGGAATCAACTTCATACCCTCCATTTGTTTGTGTAGCAGCCTGTCTTCCATTTCCACTACCACTGCCATTAGTTTGTCCTCTTGATACATAGGTACTAGAACATCGAACTATGGCACGTCCGACAGATCCAATCCAGTCATCTTTTGCCTTTTCATCATCTGCATATAATAGATATGTCGTTTCTGGTGTACTAATTTCAAAACTATGCTTCTTATGTGATTTCAAATCAGCCGACTTTACTGTTGTACATCTACTTAAATCAATCATTCCATGCGGTGCCTCATATGGTGTCTTTGCAAAGAATAATCTTGACCCTTTTAATACAAAAAATCTTCTTCGCCAATCCTATAGTGTATTGTATGTTGTGTATGTAATATTGTTGTTATTGTTGTGATAAATACATTGTAGAATGCAGAGTTAGCGAAGTGTTGATATCATCATAGAAAGTACACGCAAAAGGAACTATCATACATGCAATTTGAAAAGGATATATAGCATTCTTCAAAGAACATCTCTAACAACATCAGTACTCTCTAGAGGCTGATCATAATATATTACTCACACGAAGCCAGACAGATTGTTTTGTGAGATAACCCTCGACCTCACTATTTGATGCATCATAGGCAATACCCGTTGTAGGATCTATAAATGGTGGACGAGTCAACCTGCCTCCCGACATTCTATAATATCACTGGATTCTTTAGTAGAGAGAGGAAGAGTAAGTAACCTTGCACAAGTCTAAGGACTTCAAGGGGGTGGCGAGTGGCGTGCCACGGCCTTTTAGCTCAACCACAATTTTGCAATAAGGTCGTAGGCTGAGCGGCGGCGTCGATATCTCGGCCGGATCATATGCTATCGTAGAAAACCGATATACTATCATAATCTACAGATTGTGGAGAATATCGTGGTACAAAGTTTTATCGATTCATTTTGAGTTATCGTATAGATATCGACGTTGCCATCTAGCCTATCGATTTGCAATTTTTTTTCGAGCTTGATGTTAATTTTCTCTAGCTAATATTGCAATTGCAAATCGCCCCCGATGCAATATCGTCGAACACATGTCGACGCGGAATTAACCGTAGATTACGATAATACTATCAATAGTTGGCGTAGGTATACTATTCATGGAGATATGCCGTCGACAAGTTAATGTTGACGGTGTATCAGCCCGCCGTCGAAATTTCAATAGGCGATATCTTCAAGACAAAACAATATAAATCGATAAAACTTTATGCTGCAATAATCTACATAATATATAGATTACCGTGGTACAAAGTTTTATCGATTCATTTTGAGTTATCGTATTGATATCGCCGCCGCCGTCGGGCCTATCTGTTTCGTCATGGTGAGAAAATATTTGCGTATCCCTAGGTAGGTAGCAAGCTAAAAATTAGCTAAAATTTATACACTAATTTTGGTAGTAACTACGTAAATTCATTAAATTTTGAAAACAAAAATGATAAATTAGACCTTATTTCGCGAGATGAAAGGCCGTGCGTGGGGTCGGGAGAAGGAAAAGATACATATCTTTGACTTGGGGCTTGGGCAACTTGGGGGGCGGGAGTTTGGGGGGAGTTAGCTAAAGAAAAATGACGATGCGAGCACAAGGTGAATGGCGAGGTAAAAAAGAAGACTAGGTACTTGCCATAAGATAGGCGACAACAACTGCAATAAAGACAATTGACAAATAATCAATGAGCTTACAAAACTTGAACAAACCGCCACTGGTAGCACTCGCGGGTGCTTCACTCTCGTGAGTGGCCAATGTTATCTTGTTTTGTTCTTTGTTATGTAGTTTTGTTTGTTATAGTCGATAGACTCATGATTGATATCCATTTTATACCTCTCTATTATAGAATAGGTCTTCCAATACTTGATGGTATATTATCCTCTTCATCAGTATCATTAACGCTACTCAAAACACTCAATGTAGCGGCATTTGCAACAAATTGCATTAGTGTCTCAATTCCAGGCCGATTGGATGGTCCCCAAGACGAGGCAATGAGAGAGGGAACTCTTAATCCCAACAAGCCGAATGCCAATAGTCCTCTCCTTCCATATCGGACACTGGTCAACCCAGCTGGTACGTATACAATGATGGTTCGTATATGTGATCAATGTTGAATACATACCTATGTCATCCATTTGCTTGTAATATCTTACATAATATCTTCACTAATAATAATACAATCAAGGTTGGGCATTTGCTATCTGGGCACCAATATATATTGGTGAAGCCGCCTTTGTACTGACACAGGCATTATCATCTGATGCAACAACAGCAGTGCTTCTTCCCCAAATCACAGCACCATTCATTGCAGCAAACTTATTTCAATCACTCTGGTGTGCTAGCTTTCGTCCAACTTTTGGAAATGGTTGGCACAAATGGATATCTGCTGCCATGTTAGCCGGTACTGCAACTAGTTTGGGATTGGTACATTCAGCTGGAGCTGCTGTGGTGGCATCATCGGATGCAACACTTTTAACACAACTTCTCTTGCCCTTGACTATGCATTTTGGCTGGACTTCTGCTGCCACTCTTGTGAATTTGAATGGAAGTCTTGCATCTGATAGATCTGTCTCAGTAACAAAGTTGATTGCATTGGGAAATAGCTCTGCATTATTGGCTACTGGTCTAGGAGTAGGACTAACACTCTCACAAGCTTCTCCGGCTTATGGACTAACTCTAGCTTGGGCATTAGCTGCATGTGCAAATGGGTTGACAAAACGAGTTCCATCTAAAACATCAGAGGAAGGAAAGTTGAAGAAAGCTGCGGCTGTGCAAAAGATTCTATGCCAAGCTGGGTCGTTTCTATGTGCCGCAGCAGCTATGTATACTGGTTTTATGTGATGAACTCTGACTATGTAAACAGACAATGACAATGAGTACTCTGACTAAACAACAAAGAAAGCTAGAACTGTTGTATTATATTTGCTAGCACTTTTACTTTATACATTAGTTATCTACTGTCCTCTTTTTGTTCACTCTGTTGTTTGTGTTAAAGTACTAAATGTCCTCCTGGCCAGCGAAACATATCATATATCCATACTTCCCTATACTTAAGCACCAATAGCCATACCACCATCAACATTGAAGTGACAATGAGTACTCTGACTAAACAACAAGAAGGTACCATAGCTGGAACAAAAAGATTGCTAGCACTTTTACTTTATACATTAATTACTGCCTTTTCTTTGTCCATCTGTGTTAAAGTTCCAAATCTCCTAGCAGCTTAAACATGCTTGTCTTATCCATTCTTCCCTATACTTAAGCACCAATAGCCATACCACCATCAACATTGAAGCAGTGTCCAGTAATATAAGCGGCGGCAGGATCAATAGCCAAGAATCGTGTCATACCAGCAACCTCATCGGCTTCACCCATACGCTTTAATGGAATCTTACTTATAACAGCCTCCTTTACAGCATCGGGCAATGCATCTGTCATATCAGTTCGGATATATCCCGGACAGACACAGTTTACGGTAACACCCCTACTTGGGAATTCACGTGCATTTGACATGGTAAGACCAATAACACCACCCTTGGCAGCTGCATAGTTGGCTTGTCCCTCGTTACCCATCTGACCGACGACTGATGAAATATTAATAATACGTCCAGCGCCCTCCTTCTTCTTTTTCTTAGCAGCGAGTTTGAAGAATTCTTGTGTAGTATAGAATACACCTGTTAAGTTAATATCAATAACATCTTGCCATTGCTTTGGTTTCATACGCATTAGTAATCCATCTGCTGTGATACCGGCATTGTTAACTAATACGTCGCAGGAACCATACTCATCGATAATTGTTTTGAACATGGCTTGGATACTCTCTTGATCGGAGCCTAATTGATTATTATGAGTTTATGTATTGTTTCGTTGATCATAGAAGGATAGACATTAAGAACCATAGATATGAGATGAGATATAGTTTGATACATTTCAAAAGAGTAGTTATGTGCACATGATATGCACAAAATCTTTTGCAAATCACATCTTTTGATTGCACGAGATACAACACAACTCATACAGTATGAAACCTCAAAGATAAACAAACACAACAATATGACCACTTACAGTTTGCCTGGATAGCAATAGCATCACCACCAGCAGCCTTCACAGCTTCGACAACTTCCTTTGCCTTATCTTCACTACCTGCATAATTCACAACAACCTTCTGTCCAGCCTTTCCAAGTTCTAATGCAATAGCAGCACCTAATCCACGTGATGCACCGGTAACAAGACATACTTTGGCATCATCTGCTACCATACGTAGTTGACTGGGAGATGAAGAAGTGGTTCGGATATTGAGTGGTGTTGATGGTGCAAATGCATTTGTTGCAGTGAGAGAGGCAATAACTAGTGCTGAGATGAACTTCATTTTTGATATTGTTGTTTTATTATTATATAATGGAGTTGGAGAGGGTTTGCTATTGAGATAGTAACGGGTCGGTATGATATTGTGTGCAATCAATGACATCGACAACAAAAGAGAGTGTAGGTACATAGTGGTCCAAGATCGCTGACGTACCACCTCGTACCACTTTCCTTAAATAGAGTTTTCTATACAATAATGAAAATAGTCTTTATTAATTGCAAAGGCAGGGGCACGGGGCAAATACCATACGTAGCCATTATAGATTATAGTAGCGATTAACGACTGTGGTTATCATACTGTCTAAGTAAGACATCTCCCCAACATACAATAAGATGGCAGCCACTACTACCGAATCAACAGCGGCGGAAATGGAGGAGACTATTTCTCGGATATCCGCACATAAAGGAGTCGAGGGTGTTATGATTATGGACCGTCGAGGTGTGTATTGGTACACTGACACTGTTTTGTGAATAGTGAATGTGCTGCACTTACTTATTTTGCTTATCCAACTCTCATTCATAATATTATAATTGCAAACATCATGTATTTCAAACTTCAAATATGCAAACATCATATATTTCAAACATATGTATCGTATCCTATCAGGAGCTATAATACAATCTACATTAGATGATGAGCAAGCAAAGACTCATGCTGTAGCATTATCAGATTTGTCTGTAAAGGCATCACATATTGTAGGATTACTAAACCCAGATGACGAGTTAACATTTCTGCGCATTAGATCCAAGACAAGAGAGATAATGGTAAGTCCAAGATTATCTTAATCATTAGTGTTGGTGTCTTAATAACATCTCATGTACTATTTGCAACTGTGAATCGTATTACCATTACAATGTGAAGATTTCACCAGACAAAGAGTTCCTGTTAGTTGTGCTGCAAAACCCCAATGTGTAATAGTAGTGTTCATGAAAGGAAGAAACAAACAATACATATTATGCAACAACTAAAGAAAATATTTCAACAATGGCTACATAATGTTACTTTTATACTTTAAACGGCGTGAGGGAATGGGAAACTTGTACCAGATCCACCATCTCCGGGTGCACCATTCATATTCCTTGTAACATCTCTAACTCTACGACCCCTGAACATCCATCGAATTGGTGTAGACTCAAACCCATCTAAACTTTCACGCATCTTTCTGTCCAAATATCGACGATAATTGTCATTCACAAGCTTAGGATCATTAACAAATACAACAATTGTGGGTGGACGTGTTGATACCTGACTACCGTAGTAAATCTTTGCCTGGGCACCATTCCTACGAGCAGGAGGTGGTTGCCAAAGGACCGCATCACGCAATACCTCATTTAACACGGATGTTGAAATACGCCTGCGGTGTGCCTGCACTGCTCCATCAACTGCATCATAAATCTTTCCACATCGTTGTCCAGTCGCAGCCGAAACGAAAAGGATGGGTGCCCATCGTACCTGTGGTAACTCCTCTCTAAAATACTTCACTGACTGATCATAGGTACTTGAATCCTTATCAATGACTGCATCCCACTTATTGCAAATGATTACACATGCTCGTCCATCGTCTGATACCTTTTGTGCTAATATACGATCTTGTTCTGTGACCCCCGCAGTAGCATCTAGTACTAGGAGAACCACATCGGCACGTCGAATGGCTCTTAGTGCACGGTTGACCATAAAAAATTCAGGACCAAACTCTACTTTGCCTTTCCTCCTAATACCAGCTGTGTCAACAAAGCGATAAATCGTTGGAAGCCCATCAGGATCGGATGCAGGAGGTGGACGCTCCATAATTGCATCAATAGAATCCCTAGTGGTACCCGCAACGTCACTGACAATTGCCCTGTTGGATCCAAAGATTGTGTTTAGGAGTGAGGACTTGCCAACATTTGGGCGGCCTACAATTGCCACATTGATTTCTTCCTGTATATTGATATATAATGTATTATGAGTTATATACGCACACATGAATATAAAGAGAACAGAGTGCATAATCATAAACAATAAACTCACCATTGTCGGTACATCATCAAACGCAGAAATTGCCTCCTCATACTGCCTAATAACATCCTCACTATCCTTGCCCACACCATACTTTCTCAAGAATACATCAGTTTCATCCTCACCCTCTAATGGTTCACCCTTATCTAATGCCACCAACGCTTCCTGTGCAGCCTCCAACTCTTTCACTTTAGTACCAAAACCTTTTATCGCCGATCCTTTCTCAACAATTCCCTCAAACATATCCTCCAAGAGATCGGCTGTACCCACACCATGTAGTGCACTAACGGCATGTGGCTCACCTAATCCCATATTCCAAAATTGGGATGCTAAATATGCACCATTCTTATCACTTTCACATTTATTCACAGCCAACAATACTGGCATTTTCTTCGTAACCTCCTTCCGTAAGAAGGATGCGAGTTGTTCATCCATTGCAGTTGGCCC
>Ga0214480_100775_pt1 | contig 15433 bp, 7 predicted proteins | sample M1_20Mar14CPVII9_3_FD_165042 | JGI IMG/M metagenome (GOLD analysis project Ga0214480, IMG submission 165042) | Marine eukaryotic communities from Monterey Bay, California, United States - M1_20Mar14CPVII9sort6BwellE17 | ecosystem: Environmental > Aquatic > Marine > Unclassified | place: USA... | reverse complement strand
GAAAGTTTGATAGAATTCCTCTTACTATCAAGGTATTTATCAAGCACAATCGGCCTAAGAAAAAAGTTGAGCTTCATGCACATCTTGACCATATCCTTGTGAAAGAGGTTTCTCGTATCCCTCAACTAAACACAATAGCGAACAAGCCTACAATTATCAGGCCTGATGGTGAAATTATTGATTTAATTAGTGACGATGATAGTAGTACTGAAGGTAGTGGTAGTGTCATTCATGAAGGCAAAAGAGATAGTAGTCAAGATGAGCCCAAGGTAAAAGATTGTCTCTGCTGTTATATGGAGTTTCCACAAGGAGAGATGAAGGAGTGCACCGCGGATAGTGAGCACTTTGTTTGCACGGACTGTATCTACCGTTTTGTTTCAGAGCAACTTGATGGAAATGGTAGTATACAATTCAAGTGTATCGTTGATGCGGATTGTCAGAACCATTACTCCTCGGCTTTGTTAGATTCAGCCTTGTCTCCCAAGCTGAACAGACGTGTAAACGATCTAGTTATTCGGGAAGAAATGAAGAAAGCTGGCATTAATAGTTGGTGAGTTATATGGTTTCCTCTTTGACATATCTGTGCCTCGTATATCTAACTGATACTTCTTCTTAATGAATCTCAGGACTTGCCCAACATGTGCCTACATTGGCTTCATTGAAAGAAACTTCCCATGGATTTTATGTCCTGAATGTGATACCCAGTACTGTACAGCTTGCAACGATGTCTATCATCACGGCAGAACATGTGAAGATGTTCGGAGGGAGAAAGAACGGTTGAAGGACCCTCGCCACATGGCTCATGAAGCAATGTCGAAAGCTTGTAAACGCTTCTGTCCACATTGTAATCAAGAGTATATCAAAGATGATGGTTGTAACAAGATTACTTGCTCAAAGCCTGATTGCAAGAAACTGAGCTGCTACCTGTGCGGTGATAAGATTGATGGTTACTCACACTTCTGTAATCACAAGCTGCCTGCAGGAAAGACTACATGTACTTGTGGCAAGCCATGTCGGCTTTTTACAAGCACTGGAGACATGGAAAAGATGGATAGAGCGAAACGTCAGGAAGCTGGTAGGAAAGTCTTAGCCGATGCTGGTATTGATGATGAGGAGAAGATTAGAACAATCCTTGCCTCTCCTCCAAAGGGCAACGTACTGAAGAAGAAAGCTGCTATTCCAGCTCAACCAGCCGTGGCACGTCCACAACCTGTTGCGGCTCAGCCGCCTCAACGTCAACCAGAAGCTCCAGTGGCTGAAGCTCCAAGATTTAGGTTTGGCGTTGATGCCAATCGACCGGTGCCTAATCATGCTTTGCCTAATGAAGTACAACCGGCAGCCGGTGGATTTAGATTTGGTGCAGTGCCAGATGGAGATATTCGACCAGTGCCGAATCAACCAGCGGCTGATGCTCTCGTTCCCAATCAAGCACAACCAGCAGCCGGTGGATTCAGATTCGGAGTAGAACAACAACGTCAACCAGCAGCGAATGTAGCTCCTGATCGAGGATTTAGATTTGGAGTTGAACAACAGCATCAGCCTGTCGGATTTAGATTTGGAGGTGGTGCCGATGAACAACGGGAACGAATCCTTGTTGGTCCTCATCAACAACCAGCAGTGGAGGCTGCTCCCGTTGTTAGAAGATTTGGGGGCGGTGCTGATGAGCAACGGGAAAGAGCTCTCGTTGGTCCTCCAGTAGATAGAGCTGCTAGAAGATTGGAACTGGTGAGGCAGATTCGTGCCGATCGAGCTCAATTGGAACATATTCATCTAGAAGCTCGCCGAAATGCTGAACGATTGGAACAGATTCGTGCAGATCGAGCTCGCCGGAATGCTATAAGATAAGAGAGAGCTCAGCCAGCCAGAGCTCAACCTAACCAACGCCCTGACAATAATGTTCTTGCTGATGCTCAACTACAGCGTCCAGTGGTCAATGATGCTCTAGTACCACCACCAGCAGGAGGCGTCAATCCGAATCAACAGGAGAGAAGAGTAGACGAATTTGGAAGGCGACTTCGAGATGATCTGGTAGCCCCGGCTGAGCCTGCTAATGCTTTACAGCCCGAACCTATCCGGCCTGTGGCTGATCAGCCTATTGCACAAGGCAATGCACCTCTTGTTCCTCCTCAACAAAATGATCTAGTTGGACTGGGAGCAGTGGCTCTTGGAGACGGAGGAAACGAAGTAGAAGACGCACGGGTATTACTCGATGCTTGTAGAATTACATGAGGAGAAGGTCCTTTTATTTTGTTTAATAGTAACGTACTTATATCTGTTGGTATTTGGATTTGAGCTGATATGAATATAACAATCTGTGGCTTCGTTTGATGTGAACTATGTATATGTGAGAGTGACTCTATCCAACTTTACCTCTATTTTAAACTCAAGAGTAATGTTGGCTGTTCGGCCTATATTAAGATGTATTGATAAGTATCACCTGTTCTTCTGTCTTAACCATCTAATTTACTAATTGGCTCCAACCTACCTCTCTTCGTGTGAGATGTGAGAAGGAATCGATCATTATATCAGCCCTTTTAAAAAGGTATCCTATGAGCAAGAAGTCAGTGTTTGCATAATGTGGTAGTAGTTATTAAATATATGTTTCAATAAGGAGGATGTTGGTTATTGTTTTGATATCATATGCGCTGCCATAATTAGTTAAGGTATAAGAGAATAAAGTGAAGAAGTGGCAGTACTTTATGAAGGATACTACCTATTGCAATAGTTATTAAACAACAACAACAACAAACTGAACAAAGTATGGATATTGCAACTGTTTATATATCACTAGTTAAGAACTAAGATATCTATCAGTGTATCACTGCGTGTTTGTGGTACATTATTGTATCATCATGCCGCAGCTCACTGCCTTTATTAACACATTAACAATAGTAATATCATTATCATTAACAATACAACAAGTAAACTCCAACGATTGGTCGTACATACCACCAGCATATGTATGTTCACCCAAAGCATCATGTTCAACATCAACACATTCATGTTTAGCTAATCCAAATCATCCACAATCTACGACAGATGATGAATGCAGGTCATGTCAATCAGATCAAACATACTGGCCATGCGACGTCGATGGTCTATGTTACTGTTGGGATAAATCTACAAAACAAATACCACCAGCTCCAAGTACTCGCTATTACAATAATGGACAGGGATTAAACATTTCATCTACATTACCATGTGATATAATAACATCTGAGGTATTTAACAAGTTAGCACCAGAGGCACAGGCTCCGTATTCATATGAAGGATTCTGTCAAGCAGTGAATGAATACAATATCAATCATCCCACAGAGGGGATATTTAATATGGGCAGTGTAATGCAACAAAAGGCTGAATTGGCATCCTTCTTTGGTAATGCGTTACATGAAAGTGATGAGTTCAAGGCAGGACGTGAATACTTAATGTGCGCTGATCATAAGATTGTTGCCAATGAAGTATATTGCCGTCCATGTGATGTATCCTCGTTTGATTGGGACAATATGACATGTCCTGATGGGGCAAGTTTGGCAAGTCAAGGACGACCATTTAATGGTTATTGTCAATCCAACTTGTTACCACCGGAAGGTTGCTCTTGTGATGATGTTTATGAACGAATGGAAAAAGGGCCCATGGCAGGTTATGTCAAAGCTAATGAGGTATACTTTGGTAGAGGTGCTATACAGTTATCATGGAATTACAACTATATTCGAGCGTCCATTGCATTGACGGGAGCGCCACAGACATTATGTCAACGTCCAGACTTAGTAGCAAAGAATGAGCAGTATTCGTGGGGTGCTGGACTGTTCTACTGGATGGAAAATGTGAAGAATGATAAGACATGTCATCAATCTGTATTGATTGATGAAGATTTTGGTTTAACACTTGACAATATTAACGGGGGATTGGAATGTCCAGCTGATGATCATGGTTGGCATGGTAAAGCTGTTCAGTTACGCTTGAATCGATATTGCAGAGCGGCAACTGCCATTGGTGTAGAAAAGCTGTTAAGCCTTGAAGGGTGTATAGATATGAGTAGAAGAATGAAACAATGCCTAAAGGAGGGGACTTGCAAGGCATGTAAAGTGTGGGAAGATAGTCTAAACTTGGATGACGGCGGTATGTTGGCATCAGATATTGATGATAAAGATGTACAGAGTTATCTCGATAGTACTGTTGAAGGGAGTAGTATGCCAAGGACATGTTCAGATTATGTAAAGGAGAAGAAATGTGTGAGAGATACTTCATGTGTTTGGCAGAATAATAAAGAAGTATGCTCTGACAAGGCTGCCAAGCAAGAACAAAAGCCACAACAGCAGCAACAACAGTCCTCCGGTCTCACACAGGAAGAGAAGGATAAGATAAAGCAAGAGAAACTCGAGGCGAAACAACTGGCCAAGGAACAAGCAAAGGCGGAAGCAATTGAGGCAGCTGCTGCAGAGGCGAAGCAAGAAACCCCACCACCACGCACTTCCAAGCCGACATCATCGCCAACATCATCACCTTCCTCAACGCCTACTAAAAGAGTTGTGGTTAACCCAACATCTTCTGCGGCTAGTAGCTTTGGTATTGTACCCCTATCGCCGACTAAGCCTGATATCAAGCCGGTTATACCGTCAGATGAAGAAAAGCTTTCATCTCATGCGAGCTCATTTGCAATACCACACTCCAAAGGACAGAGTATTGTTCCTCATTTAGATACTTCCTCTGCATTTGAAACAACTGAAAGTCTTCTTGAGAATCCTGGTGATATGACAAATTGGGCAATGACCCCGTTAGACCATCCCCCAGAGCCTGCTGTCAATGCAATGACTAGTGGTGTTACGACAACGACATCTTCACAGCCTACAAGGAGACCAGTCACTGTTATCAACATTGCCGAACAAGCCTTCCGTCCTTCATCGTCAGAGACTCAAGAATTAGATATTTCAGATGCTCTACTTCCTAAACAAGATACATCGGCCTCGATCGTCATATTCACGCCATTAGATGATGTCACCCTGTCACGATCATTACCAACACTCAATTTTGGTTCTTCCCAGGTAATAGCTGTTGATATGCTAGAAGGAGAAGTGGCTTTACTTCGCTTTGATTTGTCAGCCATTGGTGATAATACCATTCACAAGGCAATCCTTCGACTTACTGCCCGTGATAATAATGATGAAGGAGCCGATCATTCCGGATCTTACTACATCCAAACAATGGCCAATGATTGGATTGAAGATACTGTAACATATGAAACGGCTCCCAAGACGACTGGAGTACTGTTTGAATCAATAGCAAGACAAAAGAATGGTAATCAATATGAGTTGGATGTAACAGATGCAGTGGCAAATCATATTGTTAGTTTTCGAATCCTTGGCACCAATCGTGTACGAACTGAGTTTATAAGCAAGGATAGTACCATGACAGATGACGCCCCTGTACTTCTTGTTGAGTTGGAATCATCAACGGAGCAGGCTGCTGTGGTTAACGAGGCCACCTCTGAAATCTCTAGTGGCTCTGGGGTAATATCTGGACATATCTGGCATGACAAGAATGCTGACGGTATTCGAGGAGCTTCTGAGCCGGGCTTAAGAGGTATATTAGTGGATTTATACAAGTGCGATCATGATAAATGGGTAGAGGGCACACGGACTACCTCTACAGGTGATTACATATTCAATGAGCTTGCAGATGGAAGTTATTACGTCGATGTAACAATATCGTCTGATTATGGCTTTACTTTTGAGAATGCAGGATCGGATAAGACGAAGAGCAGTTATGTCGATGCTTCAACTGGTCGGAGCGAGTGTATAGAGTTGACGACAAAATCAGAGTTTGCAATTGTGAATGCTGGTATTGCCTCGAAGTCTGCCATTAAACATGCCAACTCTGAAGTGTCACCGACAACATCAGAACAAGATGATAATGAAGATTCAGTAGACTACAATTGTCGAGGAAAACCATGTGCAGAAGAAGGATTCTGTCGGAGTCAACACAACTTCTGTGGACAAGGTGAAGAATACTGCAATGAAGAGAGCCGCTGGACGCCTGATTGTGGTACAAGAGCACCAAGCGATCGACCCACGGCAGCACCCACTGTTTCATATGATTTAGAAGAACACTGTGAAGGGGATCCATGTCAAGAGGAGGGCGAATGTCGATCATTTGTTGGGTATTGTGGACAGGGTACTCTCTATTGTAATTCGGATTCGATATGGGTACCAGAGTGTCACAAACCTCTTACGAGTATCAAAGCACCCACAAGATCTCCACTTGCTGAAGGCATGACGTCGTCGCCAACTGAAGCTGATCCACCAACTTTAATGCCAACGCCTCCAAAAGATAGTTCAAATCTTAGCCCATTCATACTACCAACATTAACTGAAATTGATACACCAAAGCAAAGTGATATCATTACCATGAGTAATACATATGACAAGAATGGAGTAGATGAAGCAAGTGCTGATGTATCAGAGAGCAGTGACGACGAGTCAAGTAGAGATCAAGAAGAAGATATAAGTACTACTTTCAATGATGTAGAAAGCTCGCCATGGTATATAAGATACTCAGATCCACGAAATGGCGGATGTACGTGTTGTTTGGAGAGAGGTGTATTGATATTACTTTTCACTACCATGTTCATATCCCAGTTATTATTATAAGAGTATGATAAGAATATTATTTAATAAAACCTAAGGATGGATAGGCTAAATGCAAGTGTTACTTAACCGAGGTCCTAACCCTACCTACTTTCTCCGTTGCCACTTATCCGTTGCCGCTTCTTTCCACCGCTACCTTCCTTATCATCCCGTACTTTATCATCTTCAAACTGATTATCTATCAAATCAATTAGTGCCAACCTTTCATTGATTAGGTTGATCTTACTGTTAAAATATGATAACTGTCGGGTAAGAGCAGCCACCTTCACTAAATTCCTATCCTTTTCTTCATTTAGTGTAGCTTTTCTATCAATGAATGACAGTAGATCTGGTGCCACTGGTAGAAGTGAGGTATAGAATTCACTCTGACCATGCTCATTACCAACCAAAGCAAGAATATCGGGCAATAACTTTGGTTCAACACCCACAAGCATATTATCCTCAGCTGAGTAGTCTACGCCTTGTAGCTCACAAAACCTCCTCCTGGTTTGGCTGTTTAGTTGATACTTGATAATCTTAGCTCTACCTGCTGCATGAGAGTTTCGGCTATCCTTGTTTATATCTGATATTCCGTACCCATAACCGAGGATGAAATTTGCCACCTCATCTCCTCTGACCCAATCTTGGACTAATTTTAGCCTAACCAATGTGTGGTTGGAGTTGTATGAATTTTCTATGGAAGATATGTCTACTAGAGGCTTCAGAAATACTGCTCTCCCTCTTTCTGTGATGCGGTTTCCTTTCAAGCATAGTGCAGTTAATTTCGTATTGCTTATGAGCGAGGTGGCGAGGATTTCTGCCCCTTCGTCATCTATACCACAAGATTCTAGATAGAGACTCGTCAACGTTGAACCTTCTTTTTGTAACAAATCTGCAATTATTTTGCAGCCGTTTGTACCAATTCTATTGCCATCCAAATACAGCTTTTGGAGATTTGGTAGAGTGTACCTACCTAATGATGATATATCTGTTATTCGGCATTTCATAAACCACAATTCCTGAATACTTTTATCATGTAATGAACTAATCACTAAATCAAAGCATTCCGAGCAGAAATTACTTTCATTGTATTCCATGTAAGACCAGCTGCCAGTAATATGAAGTGATTCAAGATTGGAGTTGTTCAAGAAGGGAACCATACACCTCATTCCATCTATGCCGAAAGGATTATTTCTCATCTCTAATTTCTTTAATGAGCTGCTATTTACCAACATTCCAAATAGCAATGACATCTTTTGATTGGTGAGATTACATTCATTCATCCAAACCTCTCTCAAATGATTATTATTAGCAATGTATCGACCGAGCAACTTCCATGCAAGGTCGGTGAAAAGCTCCGCATCATGCAAACTAAATTTAACAGCACTATCATTGTTATCTTTGATGTTTCCAATCTTTTCTCTATCCCAGTCAGATATTCCAGTCTGCTCCCCAAAAGCTAAGTTGAATTGCTCCTCTTCCCTATTCATTACTTTTACTATTGTTGCGAATGGTATGTAAATGATTAGAATTATAATAATATCAATAATATTGATAATACCAAGATAATTATATACCAAACAGTACCAAGATTTCTTCTAACAATCAAATCAAGCTTGTCATTCTTACCTTATTTATAATTTATTGCGGCCCGTAACAAACATAATATACTTCAACCAATCAGAGAGATATAAACAACGCAAATTATTGTACCACACACTGAGATGAGAAAAAACAAGTGTATGTGTGTGTGGTGTTTATGAGGGTGGATTTGTTTTAGCGAGCAAACGTAACATTGCAGGCAAATAAACCTCAATCATGCATCTACCACCGTGAAGATTAGAGAATATGATTCTAAGAGTGTTGTTTAGTATACGCTCAAAGTTTTGAAAATATCTCATGGCAATATCAAATCAGCATACTCTGTTGGTGAGCGAGTACAGAGCAACAAATAAAGCTGAATATAATTAATCAGGAATTTTCTTCTGCAATAGAAATAATTCAATATATTTATCGTAATATTATATACAGTATAACCATGGCTAAGAAGAAACAAAAGAATGGAAGCATTGCTAGTGATGTTGTCAGCAGTAATCAGAAGATAGATAAAACTGACGGAAAGAGTGCAGTAATATACAAACAAAACACAAAGATGTCTATAGTTGTTGCAATTCTATCTGTTATTATTTATGCGATTATATCACGGGGTAGTATCAGTCAAGGTATGAAGAATAATAAACAAAACAGCAAAAAAGATGCATTTCTACATTGGTTTGTTATTAATGGGGGTACATTTCATTCCGTCATTATCAATGACGACACTGCTGTGGATGTTACAATTAAAGAATTTCAATCCTATGGTGGTTGGGGATTGGCATTGCCTTTACCTTCCAATACTGAACGACAACAAATGATGGATGAAGTATGTCAGTTAGATGATGAACAACAATGCAGTGTTGATATTTCAGCAAGCAGCACTCCCATCATCCGACATTTAGATCCATTATTCACAGTACCATCCTCAATTATTATATCTGTATCATCCATACTCGAAACATATGCATACCCTAAAAGTCCAAAATATCTACCAAACTTTTATCCACAAGTAAATAACATATTGAATAAAGCGTTTCCCCATGGGACAGGTCTTGCAAAATATGGCATGGAATTAGCTGAACAGGACGTAGTGATTGCAATGTATTTAATGGTAGAGCAGTGTCAGCATCATCATACTCATTTATACAACAACGAGGAGGATAGTTATTGGGGTAGGTACTTGGATGTATTGCCACAATATACAATTTCAAGATTAGACACATTTAATGATGATGCTTAAGCATTGAAGGATGAGAATTTAGAGTCTATGGGTAGAAGATCTAGATATTTGTTGGAACAAATGTATATGTCTTCTAATAGAGGACAGGTAACACTAAGTTCAGTAGTTGGGGATATGATTCAACTAAAGATGAAACAATCAGAGACGATTCCCGACTCTTGTGTAAACTTTGATACCTTTCATCGTTTTGTCGGAATAGTTTCAAGCCGTGCAATGGTACTCAGGAGTGTGAAGTATCTAACTCCATTAGCGGAGATGATAAACTATTCTCCAAAAGTCGAAGAGAGCAAGGATTGGATCAATGCTCCGTTTGATTTATACCACACTCTATCTGAGGATGGTTCCATCACCGTTCGTTCTGATCGAGATATCTTTAGTACTAGTACCGAAGACAGTAATACAGTTCAAATCTTCGAAGACTATGGACCAGTAGATAGTTCGCTGTTCCTCGAGGCTCATGGTTTTGTGCCGTATGAGAATCCAAACAACTGTGCCACAATACCAGGATCATCCTTCTTTCGTCGTCCAGTGGCTAGTGGTAGACATGATGAGGGTGTAGAACTAGTCCTTCGTGCATTGAAGACATTGTATTTGATTCATCCTGAAGTAAACAAGTTCGAATCATTAGAAGATGTTTGTGTAAGAGAAGACTTGTCAATGGTTGATGATGGTAATACTATTGGACGCAAACCTGCATCGGATTCAATAGCCATTGTTTCACTTCTACTAGGTGATCACGACAATCCAACATGGAATAGAATCGAGTCTGAGTTTGGACAGACATTTGACTCATTGAAAGATATTTGTATTGCAGCCATTCATTCGGGAGATAGAGAAAGGATTGAAAGTCGATGTGCTCGTTATAGTGGCAGTAGTTGGGTTGTGAAGACAGCTTTACGCTCAGCTGCAAGACGAACTATTGCAAAGTTTGAAGAAAACAACGACACTGAAGAAACTCTACTAGTTCATCTTCAACAAGCCCAATCAGAGGGTAGTGCTCAATTGAAATTAGCGTTACGCTTTCGATTAGAAGAGAGAAAGATACTTACTCATATTGCCGACTCGGTCGAAGATGAACCTGTTCTTCCTCAAACTACGATTAATGAACAAACTGATATGACCATGAGTCTGGACAAGAAAGTAGAAGCTTTCAATTCCTTTATTCAAACTTTGAACCTTCCATTGAATAAGATTGAAGCAAAGGTAGTCGGAGATGGTATGAGAATCGGTGCATTTGCGACGACCGACACTATTGAACTCGACGAGCCCTATATTTCACTACATGCAGACTCGGTTATTGATGTCGATACTGCACTGGCAGGTGTGAAGAATAAGACCTCGACTCTTGCAACTCTATTGAAAAAGTATTCTGTGAATATGAATGGGAGCCGTAGTGATGGATTTGATGTATTAGTGATCTACTTATTACACGAACGATTTGTAGTGATGGAAGAGAGTCATTGGTGGCCATATCTAGATTTGCTTCCCTCAATTGAAGAGTTGAGTAAATATCATCCTCTATTCTTTGATGAAGCTGAGATTGATGGATACCTAGCTGGTTCTGATGTACGTCAATTCATTATTAAGTATCAACGTCATGCCGCCCAAAGGCACAGTACATTGGTATCTGATTTAGATGTGAATACTGTACTTGGTAATGATGTGTTGCTTGATAAACAAAAGGTGCTTTGGGCAACAGCGATTGTCGACTCAAGGAGTATTTGGTGGGGTGGAAAGAGACATCTAGTCCCTCTGCTCGATCTCATCAATGCAGATACCACAGGAAGAGCACACGAGACAAAGATGGTCAATCATGCAGCCGTTACTCGAGCTAGTCGCCGAATCACAAAAGGAACTCAAGTCTTTGAGAATTATGCGCAGCCCAACTACTTACTCTTCTCCTACCATGGCTTTCTTTTGAAAGACAATCTAAATGATTGTGCTTTGTTGGATGGTCTTACAATCAACCGCAATGATCGTGGAGCTAAGACTGCTCATCATCATCTCCACTCAATGTCACCTACCTTTTGTATTAGAGATTTGGCATCTATTGAAGAGCTAGCCAACTTCTTTAGAGTGAAGCACGGCCTATCCCTCGACAAATCTAGTACAATTGATGATAAAGTCCGTCCATATCTGATTGAAGTATTGGAGGGAAGGATATCTCGACTGACTGAAGCCATTAAGGCAAACAATGAAGTGAAGAGTGATGCTCCATCTCGATTGAGGTTCATGAAGCAAGTTGTTCAAAATGATCTATTACATTTCAAACATGCTCTAGACAATCATGTTGTAGTTCAGGAATAACTCAAGAAAGAATATGTAGATATATGCATATTCAAATTAGATATACGATTCATAATACACAGTCTTTTACAACAACCTATACTGCTAATCTCTAACTTAACTGAGCAACCATGACATCCATCAACTGTTTTCTTGACATAGGATCCGCACTTATAGGTTCCCATCGTTTCATGCGTCCAGTTTCTTTCATCTCTTGACATTCTGCTGAGATCTTGTCACTTAATACCATGACAAACTCTTCCTCAAATGTTCGTTGTGGTTGGTTTGGTTGGGGTTGTTTGGGCGGAGGAGGCGGTGGAGGAGGAACAGCTTTCATGCCCTGTAGTGGATTATCAATTGGTGGCTCATGATGCATTGGAGGTTGACGATTGCCACCACGAGATAATGAATTTCCATCAACCTCCAAATCTTTTGCCATTTGTGGCTCTACTACCACCGCAGGTTTAGTTTCCATCGCCATCAATATTGGAAAGAATTCTCTATCTGATTCTTCTTGATACTCGATAGTTGTTTTAAATTGACGATGTGGTATTTCAGGTGTGAGAGAAGCCATTTCTTGTATCTTATTATCACCCTTCATTTCATTATTAGATACTCTCGTGTCTTCCTCAATTTCATCATTACCATCGAGATCATCGTCAAAGTCAAACTCATCATCAGACCAGCCAGTATCATCCAGTTTCTCGGCTTCACCATTGATACCATTTTCATGTTCTTGCGTATGTTGCAAAACACTACTTCTTGATACTACTGTCAACTCTTGAAACTGGTTTGCATGTTCTTGAGTGTTACCACCTTGATCTTGATTGTGAGGATGTTCGCTCTCATCTCTTCGATAAAGAGTGGGAGGCATTTCACTATGCGCTTGATTATTACCAGGAGAGCTCGGCGGTGTCAGACCTGTGCCTCCTCCTCCTCCCCATCCAGATTCGACCTGATGATTGTCATCAGGTTGAGAAGCTGCTGCGGCAAGACGAGATAAACCTGACATGAACAGCCCTCCAATTAGTGGTCTGGGTGCATCATTCTGTTGAGATGGTGGTGGCGGCGGCGGTGGAGGTCTTGACTGAACATTACTTTGTGCAACTTGTTCTGGCCTTGGAAATCTAAACTCTGATGGTGGAGGAGGGTTGTGTTCCATCACTTGTTCTGGCCTTGGGAATCTAAAGCCGGCATCAGGGGGAGGAGGTGGTGGACGAGGAATATGACTAGCAGCAGCCTCTCGTTCAGCGGCTTCAATCTCCTCAGCACTTGGAAGAGCCAACCCAAACCCTTCCTTGAGACCTGATAACTTTGAAGATACATTCGTAACACCATCTAATTGTCGTAATGCACTTCTAAATCCCGTCGAGTGATGCTCGGCAGCATCCTTCAATCTATCAATATGATCGGATACTACCAATAATCCCGAATCAGCCAAATGATGAGAAAGTAAGAATCGATCACGTGCATCAATCATTTGTACATCGTCAACATTGACATCTGCATACTCATCATGGAAGAATGGATCCATCTGATCTTGAGCTAATGATATTGCCGCCGTGGTGATCAATTCGGATTCAACAATATGATATGGTGTTATTGATTGAACTGTATATTGTACAGTTGGTTCATCATTCATTTCTTCGCCATCACCTGGACGGAAACGCACCGAGACTTGTGCACGTGCCAATATTAGTCGTCCATCCTTGATTATATCATTAACATTACCGTGATATGTCATCTTTGCTTGAGCAATCGCCGCATCATCATGAAACGGAACACTAATGGCAAGTAAACATACTGCCTCAACAACATCACAACTCAAATCAATCTTAAATTGACATGATTCGGCAACTGATGTCATACATAGTGTTGGACCTGACAATATCAATCCTCCTCCTAATGAAGAGTCGTTATCTTCTGAGCCAGTCAATGCAACCAACATATCAGCCAATAACGATTGATTAGCAGACCTAACCAGCAACTCCTCAATACTCACTTCTGCACTTTCTTCCTCCTCATCATCTCCCCCATCAAGTCGTTCACCAGTAGAAGAAACACCAAAATAACTCCGTATAACATCCTTATCATTATTAATAACTTTACCATTTGGTAATATTAAATTATAATCCATACGAGTTAATTCAACTCCCAATGTATACTTTTTCAATCCGGGACGTGTTGCGTAGTAGGTTCGTAAGTCAGATGCTGCACTTTTACTACTACCTTCTACATTGTTGTTTTTAGATTGATGTTGGTGTAATGTATAATGTAGATTAGTTAAAAAGTTTGGATTGTGTAGTGTAGACATGTATGTTGATAACATTTCATGTATACGCTTTTGTGATGGGTTTAATGACTGAGATGGTTGCGCTAGTTGTTCTTGATGATGTTGCTGTCTATGAGCAGAAGAAGTCTTGGCACGTGTACGTTGAGCAATTGGAGGTGATAAATGCTGTTGTGGTGTTGGGATTGGATGAGGAGGTGGAGGTGGAATAGTACATGGCTGTGGTACTGATGATGAAGATTGAAGCATATCATCATCGTCGTCAAAGAAATCCTCATCTGACCACCCATCGGCATCTGCATTATCAACAGCAGTTTTATCACTGCCATTGTTGGCAGCATAAGTAGTTGTTTCATTAACCAAACTTGGTTCTTCCACATCTTTTCCAATAGAGTTATTGGTCAAGAAGGGATTTGTATCCAGCTTTTGTTCAACTGTTGGCGGTGCTGGTGGTAGTGTTGGTGGCACTTGTTTCTCTTTCTCTTGTTCTTGAAATGTAGCATCATTTAAAGTAGAAGGTTGCATTGCCCTTGGTGATGGCTGCAAAGCAAGAGGTGCATTAGGGATCAACTCATCCTCCTCGTCACCTTGAAGATCGATGTTATCCTCATTGAATATATCAGCATCATCATCGTCAAAATCCCATTCGTCACTAATATTAACATCATTCTGACCATCGACACTTTTTTGATGCTGTTGCTGCTGCTGCTGCTCTATGCCTTTGATATTATCAATCTCCTTATTGAGTGCTTTTTCATGTGCGGCAAACATTGCAACAACTGTATTTTGAGTTGGACTTCCTACATCTACCCTCTTGTTGCTATCATCATTTATATCGTTGTTAACGTTGGTGTTAACGTTGGTGTGAATTGGTGGCGGCGGTGGCGGCGGAGGTACAGCATTAGTCTGCAGTAGTGTAGGAGAAGGTTGAGGGGCATTGTCCTTTATGTCATCAGAGATATTTAACTCGTCAGACAAATCAAGATCATCATCATCCCAACCATTTCCTCCCATATCATTATTACTATCAACAACATATTCCCGGCCGTCGGCGGCCGTCGGCTGGCTAAGCATCGTATTCTCACATTATTACATGTGTAATATTGAACCGTCTGGCCGTCGCTACAATTAAACATGCAACTTTGTGATATCGTATTGTACGAGATACATACGATATCAAATACCTACCTCTGAGTAGCCGCCCCCCATATACATATTAACAAAATGTCAGGCGGATGGGATGACGACGACGACGATCTACTCGCCATGCTTGAAGAAGATGACGATATCATACCAAGTAGCGGCGGTGATAATCGAGTTGCAAATGAACCCCCCAAAAATTATCAACCTCCAAATAACAATAATACAACTGATATATCTGCATTGAAGAGTAATCCA
>Ga0214480_100773_pt1 | contig 15436 bp, 14 predicted proteins | sample M1_20Mar14CPVII9_3_FD_165042 | JGI IMG/M metagenome (GOLD analysis project Ga0214480, IMG submission 165042) | Marine eukaryotic communities from Monterey Bay, California, United States - M1_20Mar14CPVII9sort6BwellE17 | ecosystem: Environmental > Aquatic > Marine > Unclassified | place: USA... | reverse complement strand
TCAAATCAGAATCAAGATAAAGATGAACATGAGAAGATTAATTCATTGTTGGGATTATTGGGCGGTAGGACATCAATAGACGAGGGGGTAATAGATAATGATAATAGAAAGGAAGGAGGGGAAGGATCCTTGTTAAATCTACTGGGCAGTGCGTCTGAAGATGAAAGTGCATTAGATGGAGAGTCATTGTTATATCCAACCTTAAATGGATATCAACCACAACAACAACAACAACAAGTAGAAGAAGAAGATAATTCATCAATGTTAGACTTACTAGCATCCCCTCCCTCCACTACCACCTCAACCAACACATCCAATAAAAAATGTTACAAACATTTACAATCCCTCCAACTACAATTAGAATTAGAATCTTTAACCCAATCAACTACGAAACAATTGGAAATATATAATTCAGCACGAGACAGGTCTGATTATAATACTATACCAGTTGTGAAACGAGCATTGGATAATTGGTATAAAGAACTTAATGAGATTATTGAAATTGAACAATGGTTATATTTAAATGGTGATAATAATACTATAAGTGATGTTAGTTTATTGAATACTAATGATGATATTGATATTAATGATACTAATACTAATGAAGAGGAGGGGGAAGCACAAACAACCAAACAAAGAAAAGTACGAGATAGATCAATCTACGGTCCACTCCTCTGTTTATTACCATCACGTAAATTATCAGTAATAGTAGCAAACTCAGTCCTATCAGCATTACTATCTGATAAACATGGTTATATAAAGGTAGTACAATTGGCTATATTAATTTCCAATGCTATTGAAATGGAAGTGAATGTTAGTAGAGCATTGAGAGTTAAAGCTAAAGAACGTAAGATTGCCTTGGTTGGAAATGATGAGGAGAATGAGGGTGGAATGTTGTTGGGGGATGAAGAGGATGATACACCATTGAATATTGATCATCGTACCATCGGCGGTGCATCTAAACAACGAGTTAGTATAAAACCATTCAATATGAATGGAGAAGATGAAGTGCAAGCAGCCGACAACAAGAAGGCCGAGCAAGGAGAAGGAATAATCATTGATAATTACATATATACAGCAACACACTTGCAAAGATTTTTAGATGAGTTACCAGGAAATGGTAACAATACTGATAATGGTGGTGGTAATAATCAAAAGTCATTAAAGAATATAGGACAAATCCGTCCTGAAAAGGTTCGTAGACGATGTAAGGAGATATTATTAGCGGAAGGGTTTGATATGAAGGATACTAGAGAAGAAGATGATAATTACTCAACATCAATATCAAAGGAAAACATAAATGATTTTGTTGAATGGGATCCAGTTCAGAAGGTTAAACTGGGTTGTGCGCTAATACAATTACTCCTAGACAATACAACATTCACAAAACCAACAAAAGATGGCAAACAGCAGCAACAGCGACATGGACATACCGAACCAGCATTTCAATACAAACGTAAAATGATGGGAAATAAGAATGGCAAAGCACATGGTGTTATTGAGATACATCCAGAACTACACAGTATAGCCGTGAATGAAGAGTTTACAAGTACGTCAATGTATATCTCGCCAAGTTTGGCAAACTCTCGTGTCCAACCGATGGTTGTACCGCCGAATGATTGGTTGGGTGTGAATGATGGTGGGTATGAAACTATCAAGGTACCGTTTATGAGAACTAGACATTGTAAGACACAAAAGGTGAGAGATATTATGTGTATTGAGTGTGTATAGTGTGTATTTATTATTATTGTTCAGGAGCTATGGTCTCACTCAACATATACTCAACATATTCTTATATTCTATGCACTACCCTCAGGACTCCATTCATAGAGCAGACTTATCAAAGGTAATGGAAGGACTAAATGCTTTAGGGAAGATTCCGTGGAAGATTAACAAGACGGTATTAGACGCGGCATGGAAGTGTTGGGATGACGGTATAGTATTAGGCGATATACCGGCCCAAGTTGACTTTGAGGTACCTCCACTACCACCCAAGATGGAATACAAGGATTATAAAACACTAGGTGACTTGGAGAAGGAAAGTTCATTGGCTGAATATCGAAAATATCGTGAACAATTGTCAAGACATAACCGATTCAAACAGAAGAATATGGATTTACATTCATTACGATGTTCGGCTATGCTCAAACTTAACCAGGCTACAAAGTTTCAAGACTATGAGGAGATTTTCTTCCCATACAATGTTGACTTTCGTGGTCGAGCATATCCCGTCACACCGCATCTTTCCATTGTTGGGTCAGACTTATGTCGAGCTTTACTAATGTTTTCAGATGCAAAGCCATTGGGAAAGAATGGACTGTATTGGTTGAAGGTACATCTTGCAAATCTCGCCGGGGCTGATAAGATGTCATTTGATGGACGTGCTCAATTCTCGGAAGACAATATGGATAACATTCGAGCTGCAGTCGATGATCCATTCGGTGATAATGATTGGTGGCAAAAGTTTGACGATCCATTTCAAGGCCTTGCTACCTGTCATGAGATTGTGAAAGCCATTGATTCGGGTGATCCTGAGAACTACATGTGCAATCTTCCAGTTCATATGGATGGATCTTGCAATGGGTTACAGCATTATGCAGCCCTCGGAAGAGATAAAGGAGGTGGTAAGGCTGTCAACCTATGTATAGCCAACAAACCTCAGGATGTTTACATTGGTGTGATGCATGAAGTAGTCAAGCGTGTAGCGGCTGATGCTGCCCAGATGATACCGTTCGATGAAAACAAGAAAGATCTGACCACACCAGAGAAAGATTTGCTAAAGAAGATCAAGTCGGCTAGACTTGTTAATGGATTGATAGATAGAGGTGTAGTAAAGCGTACTGTCATGACATCCGTCTATGGTGTGACCTTTATTGGAGCCAAGAATCAAATTGAAGAGAAGATCGAAGAGAAACTCGAAGAGAAGGGTTTCGATATCCATGAAAAGGAACCTGAGATAAACACTGCATGTGGCTACCTCGCTTCTCTAACAATGGAAGTGATGGGTGAACAGTTTAAAGGAGCACGTCAGACAATGAATTGGCTTACACAATGTGCCCGTTTGATAGCAGCACAAGGACAGCCGGTCGCCTTTGTTTCTCCTATTGGAGTACCTGTGGTTCAACCATACAGACAACGACGACCATTTACAGTTGTTACCTTGCTCCAGCAAGTCACACTGACGAATGATTCTGATGTGCTACCTTTGCATAAAACACGTCAAGTTTCTGCCTTTCCTCCCAACTATGTTCATTCGCTTGACTCGTCACATATGCTTCTAACGGTGAGTAGAGGATGATTGTGTGTCTATCTTGTTTCAACCTCATTTTATGACTACTTATTGTACATATCGCTACTTTCTTTTATAGGCTATTGAGATGCAAAAGAAGGGCCTGCATTTCTCGGCAGTACATGATTCGTATTGGACTCATCCATGTGATATAGAAGAAATGAATGAAGTCCTTCGAGAATCGTTTATAGACTTATACAATCAACCTCTTCTTGAGGATTTGAGACAAACCTGGCAAATGCGTTATCCTTCCATTGATTTCCCAGAAATTCCAGAGGAAGGAGATCTTGATCTAAATGATGTAAGATCTGCTCCTTACTTCTTTCAATAAGTAGAATAAAGTAGAAACAACTACAGGCTAGACAGTATATTTCTATAGACTACCAACTTGCTATTATACTCATTGTTGCATATTACATACTCAAATGAGTATGCCTGCATTATTTGTTACTATGATTATCATGTTATCATTATATGGCTGCCTAGTTTCTGTAATCTTCATCCCCTATAATAGCTGTGATTTCCTGTTCCTTCCTCTTGAATAATATATCTTTCTACTACTACCACTACTGTAAGACGTATCCTCGCTTTGAAGAGAAGTAATATCCGATATATCATCTCCCTTGATATTATCATTGAGAGGTACGCTTAGAACTTGATTTACTCGTGACATTGACGGCTGAGTATCATCATCAGTATCGTCGTCATCGTCATTGCCATCATCTTGGCTAGAACTAGATCCAAACGTCACAGTTGTAGCGACGAGAAGAGTATTAAGATCATTCATACTAATACTAACCGTTCGTGATAGAGGAGAGGTATCGCCAAAACATGTTAACAACCAACCAAAACCAAACATTGAATGACTGGAGTATTCATTATTTGTCTCTTTACTTCTTCTCTTCGGAGCAGACATATCATTATTGCAAGCCTTTGCTCGGCGCATTCGATCATTGGATGTCTTCTTCACTACTTCAATTTCTAATGGAGGTGTCGTCGTCGTATCCTTACTCTTCGGCCTTCGATTTCGGAAGTTTCGCATTCGATCTAATATCCCCATCTTTTTATATATATGATGATGAGGTGATGTGTTGTATAAAGCAATGTATCCCCCCTAATACAATTGATCATATGATATGTATTTAATAGGATGCAACTTTTTATTGCAAGTTATGGACGAGAGCCTTCGAGTATCCACAGCAAACAGCACCGTAAAGGAAATGGATGGTCACTATCCCACAGTTATATCATGCGTTAGAACCGATAGCGGCCCGCGCCACATATCGATGTCATTGCTAGCGTTGAGGGGTGTGAGTTGTCGGAGTGAAATTGTATATATAAGGATACGGTATCTTTTTACAGTTGCATTTTATCCAAAACAATTCATTCATCACAAATATACTCAATAGTTAGCCCAATATCATGGCGAATACGAGAGCAACGAGGTCAACGCGCCGATCGGCTACGGCAGGCGTATTACCACAAAAACGTGTAGAAGACGAGGAGCACAACGAGTCTCCGCAGAACAAGAAATCTAAGGCAGCAAAGCGAGAGTCATTATCTCGGTATGTGTTCATATATATGTTATTTTTGTGTTGTTGTGTTGGGATATTATTGATATACTTATACGTACCTTCTAACAACATATCATATTGAATATATAGAGCCAGGGAATGGGCCGCCGATCGTAAGCGCAAGAACGCTTCCTCACCCGAGAAGACTGCTAAAAAGATTACAAAAAAGGTATCGAATATTAGTGAGGATGACGAAGAACGTGATGTAGTTGAAAATCTACCAACTATTGCAAAGAGGAGTACACGTCGTCGTGGTAAATCAAAGGTGGTGGCAGCTGCACTTGCCGCTGATAATACTGATGATGAAGTTAGATTGGATGATACAAGTAGTATTGGCTCATCATCTCGTAGTACTCGTAGGACGTCATCAAGGAGGAGTACTGCTACTGTCACTGATGCCCCTAAACCGGTTGCCAGGAAGGCTCCTGTGAAGCGTGGAGGTCGTAAGAAGGCGGTTGTACCTCCTGTCGTCGAGGAGAAGGTTGTAACCCCGGAGGTTAAAACCGAAGAAGAGTTTGTGTTTGATGAAAAAAGTGAAGTGAAGGAAGATGGAGAGGTTAAGGAAGATATTTTAGCCGTTGAGGAAGAGAAGGAGGAGGTTATTGAAAGGTTAGTAATGTGCAGAAGTACCTCATTCTTATGTTTTGTTTCACGTTGGTATCTTCTAACTTCTATCATGTGATATGATAATGTATAACAGTGTTCAAGAGGAGACTGCAGTTGAGTCAAAAGTGGTTGCAAAGGAACAAAGTACTTCTGTGTTGGCAATCCTATTTTCGTTAACACCAATGTTTGTACAGTGTCTCCTTATTCAGTGGACATTTGCCTTTGCTGTAATCTTAACGTTCTTCTTCGACTGGTGGGTTTATCATGGCACCCTTAACGCCATCCCTCAGGGCCCTGTTACTGAAGTCGAAGCCATGATGGAGAACCAAAGAGAATCTTGTGCAATCTATGGTGCTTGGCTTGTTACTATTGTTGGCTATTCTGTGGTATTTGGCGCTCGTAGTAAAGTCGGTGCAATCCTAACGGGATCTGTGTTGACAATGGTTGCCTTTTCGACCAAGTTGATTGATATGTCTGTCCTCTCTTTGCCAGTTTACTCGTATGAGGGATTTGACATTACCGTGCCTGACTTGCTGGCTTTAATGGGTATGATTGGCTGTATTGCAACACTTTTACAGCCTTCAACCCATAAGCCTGAGGAGAAAACATTTATTGGTCAGCGTGTGGCCATGGAGAAGGGAGATGAAACTTTTGTTGGCATTGTCAAAGACTTTAATGCTGAAAGCCGCCAATGGGTAGTTCAATGTGAGTAGAGAGAGTTGTCGAGAATCGTGAAGGAAGGCAGTTGCTGGACAATTGTAATGTGTGCCCTCTTCCTTTTGGGATAAATAGGTATATGTGTTGATGTATGTGAGCTAAGATTTAAAGCTGCTTTGTCTAGACCTCGGTGTACTCTACCTTTTGCATAGTATACTTTCTACAATTATTCAAAACACATAGAAGAAGGTTGACATATAAAGAATCTATTGAGTCACATTATCTCTCTACACAACATGACCAAGACAAGACAGCATACCAGTGCTCATCACTTGTTTTCCACATCTACTATCACAATGTGTTTACTCGCATACATAAGAATGCTGGCTCAGAATAAGTGCCACAATTAATCCATATAATGCCAAAGCTTCACTGAAAATAAGCATAATCAATAATCCGACGTATAATTTGTTTGCGCCATCGGCATTCATTGCCTCACTATTTCCTCCAAGACCAACATCATCTCCACCTTCACTTTCTGATGCCCAAGCACGCTTTCCTCCTGATGCACGGAGTCCAAATCCTTGTACACCAGCATCTCCAATCACTAATTCATATCAATGTGTTTAATATGTATACCATTTTAGAAAAATAATTACAAAAATAAATATCAAACCGCACAATCATAACTACTTACCACCAATAGTACCGCCAGCAGCTAAACATGAGATACCACAACACAAACCAGCAGCCATATGAGCATATCCATTATACATTGAATAACTAGTAGTACCATCCGCGGCTGGTGGTCTAATAGATTGTGTTAAAATAACTGCAACAATTAATCCGTAAATACCCAAAACACCCGCCATAACAATTGGTACAATGTTCTTTATTACACCCTTGGGATAATCTATACCCATTTTACATACACCTAATCCAGCTTGCCATGTTCCCCATGCTGAACCAAAGTTGGCTAGGATCATACAGGATCCTGCACCAATATAACCACTGATATTAAAAAGTACGAAAGCAAAAATTGTGAGTGAGTGCATAAGATGTGTACAAAACATTTTGATAAAGTTGTTGATGTATATTTCCAGCAGCTGAATTGCAACTTCCTACTAGTTCTCTAAACCATTGCAACATATATGTATACGAGCAGTTCCAATACTTATACGATAATACTATGCAAACAGCATATTTTGGCGTTGGTTGCAAGTTGCAGCAAAACTTTTGACTTGGTGAACTATAGTCACTGCCACACTCCAATCCACTCCATCAAACAAAGCAATAAATAAAGACTTCTTACAATGCTGGTGCCCAATCCGGGCATGTATCATATGCTGACGACATCTCTATTGCAATACAACACCAACTAACTAACAATAACTGAATAACCAAACAACTTTATAGGTAGATACCTACACCATTTGGGAAGAACCGACATTTCGTACAAGTAGCTTCACTTTTTAGTACTTTTCGAGTGGAAATCTAATTGCTATTGCCTTCTTCTTATCGACGACTATGCATCCAAGCACAGACTCTGTATTGTTAGGAACATATATTATTAAAAACAAAAGCTTAGGGAGCGGTCAGACGATATCGGGTGGCCTACACAAGTTGAAACACAACTTCTATTTTGGTATCAATTTTCAAAGATATATTATTATACAACATAGATATCAACAAGCATGATGTTGTCACACTTAAACAATCAAAGATTATATCAAAATAGAAAGAAGATGAGAGTTATAATATTATTATTGGCAATTGTGTGTTGTATGGGTCAACAAAGAAGACAACAGCAACAGAGGAGAGCTCAACAACAAAGACGAAGACAACAGCAACAGAATCCATATGCTAACATGGGCGGCGGCTTCCAGATGCCTAATATGAATGGCTTTGGTGGTGGAGGATTCGATCAAAAGCAGTATGAACGATATGCAAAGCAGCAACAAGCACAGTATGAAAAACAATACGGTCAGCAATATGGTCAACAGTACGGCGGTGGTCAACAACAATATGGTGGTGGTCAGCAAGCTCAACAGAATGCTGGCGACCCAAGTGAATATTACAAGACATTAGGTCTAAAAGCAAATGCAAAAGCTAAAGATATCAAGAGTGCATATCGTAAACTGGCATTGAAGTATCATGTAAGTAACGATAGTATGATTTGCATGCATGTGTTATGAATGTCTCACTTCTTCCATACATCTCTTTCTCAATATAACAGCCAGATAAATTCAAACCAAATGAAAATCTATCATCTGCAAAGAATGATAAGAATAAGAAGAAACACAATGATAGATTTGTGAAAGTATCTGCTGCATATGATGTTCTTAGTGATGAGAAGAAACGCTCAACGTATGATAAATATGGGCAGAATGGATTAGATGCATTAGAGAAAGGAATGGATCCTGAAGAAGCTGGTTTTGGTGGCTTTGGAGGAGGCTTCGGTGGCGGTGGTGGAGGAGCAAGCTTTAATAATGCAGATGCTTTCAAAATGTTCGAAGGGATGGCAAGTGACTTTACATCGTATATTATTTGCAAAGCTGAATACTCTCTTACTCATATCATCTTTCTTATGGTTTATTACAGTTTGGTGGATCAGGAATGGGAGGAGGAGGCGGTATGCCAAACATGGGAGGATTTGGAGATATCTTTGGAAACATGGGTGGTTTCGGAGGCGGAGGCGGAGGTGGAGGCGGTGGTAGACAACAAAGACGACAGCAACAGCAGCGAAAAGAACCTCCCGTACTGAAAGATGATCCTAGCGGGGTTGTGCCTCTCGGCAAAGCCAAATTTCCAGATTCCAAATCTAAACATCCATGGCTACTACTATTTTATAACAAGGAGAAGTTTGACGAGGATGCAACAACACAACAATATGTTTCTATTGCAAAGAAGATCTCGGAAGGAGTGCTTAAGAAAGCCAAAGGTAGCAAGAACTATATGACTTTCAAAGTTGGTGCTGTAGATTGCTCTGATGCTGTTGCAAAGAAGTTCTGCAAATCAAAGCTAGGAGGAGACAAGGTACCATCATTCGCAACCGTTCTCAATGGTAGTGAAAGTGTCATTACAGACGATGATGCCCTTCGGAATGCAAAGCAACTTCATGATTACACAACAAATTCACTAATTAACATGGATGGGTTGGTCATCAATGTGAACTCAAAAGCTCATGTACAATCGAGACTCCTTTCTACATCATCTACACCCGGACATCCTTCAATATCCATTCTTCTACTCACAGATAAATATGAAACATCTCCTCTTTATGCATCATTAGCATATAGACATAGACAAGATGGTTTTAGTGCATTTGGTGAGAGTCGTGGTAGCAACGTCCAGATGGGAAAAGAATACTCTGTCAAGAAGTATCCTCATTTGATAGCACTTGTTAACAATGAAGAGATAATAAAATATGAAGGCAAATCATTTGATTCAGAGAATCTCTCAAAGTGGCTTAATAATTTATCAAAAAAGTATTTCAAGTCAAGTAGTAGTGATAGTAGGAGAAGATCTAGATAGAGTGAGTTGCTGTAATAGTTTGTTTGTCTGTCTGACTAATGCAGAAAAGACAGGCAAGATAAAATAACACAGCAACAGTAGAAGGCAGTACTTTTACAATATAAAACAATCATCTGTGTTCATCCTGGCTGCATTTGCGTCAGCCGTCAATATTCTTTGTACTTATTATCCAAGAATATATTAATTCCTTTTGCCTGCTGAATTGTTAATATCAACTTGTTTCATCTCTCTCACTACCTCCTGCGCCACCACGGGAAAGATACACTGTCCAGCCGATACTACACAAGTTCAGAGCAACCGTATAGTGTTTCTTTCTCAAATATTTGAAAGTTAAGTAGACTGCTGCTGGCCAAAACCGCCAAGAGTTTGGTACTACCTCAATTGCTTGAGTTACTGCCTTTGATATCACATGTGATTGTTGAAATTGATTCATAGTAGTTCGTATGTTTGCTCTTAGAACATCAAGACAGACAAACATTACTGTAATATATTATTGGTGTTGATTTGTAATGTTAGAATACGGTGATAGAGATATATGGATGATACAAAAACCAAGAAGATATAATAATACTTACATACTAACAGCGGCGGTTGAACAACTAACTGATCAACAAGAACTGAAGCAGTACTGGAGCTAGGGCCGTTGATTGATAGCCACTCAAACCAGTAATGGCTTATTGGTGCATTAATCAAGCCTCCACTACGAAAAACGATATGGTTATGTTCAGAGTGAGTTACATTGAGATATGCACCACAAACATTACAATTTTGATACAACCTCATTGTAGAATACTCACTGCATAGCATAAGCTAATACATCAACCCAATTGATAGATTTTGCTTTGCAATTACTATTATTTCTATGTTGTGTTCTTTTATCATCCTTTGTATTAGATAGATAACTACCTAATGCTGATCCGAATGCAGACAATATGAATGATGTGCACATCTTAGTTCGTAAAGGATACCTATCAAGAAGTTTATTGTATCGAGTGAGCAAATCAGATGATGTTTTAGATGCTCTACGGATTTGTCTTCTTCTATTAACATCGTCACAATTACCATCACTAATTCCCATATCTAATTCCCATGCATCATTCATGTTGTTGCAATCCATAATTCTCCAACTGGATGTATCTTTCTACTTGATATGTTTGTGTTTTCACCCTACAACTTACTAAATCTAATGCTAACTTATCGATTGATATACCCCTTATAAAATATATTAACGTCGCTAAACAGAGCAATAAAAACTGGTAGGTAACAACTTCATCCAACTTCGTCCTTGATATGCAACTACCTCAACTATAAATAGATTATAACCTAACCTATTTCGGTCTCTACCAAGTGTTAAAGTGAGACCACAGGCCCACCATCTTCACAATCGTCATTCTTTGCAACAAAGCAATAACAACACAGACTCGCTCGCGTCTATTAGCACTGCCACTATCATTTCCACTACTGTACATCTATTATACATATCATAACAGTATCAGTATATTAATTGTCTGTATAGTTAGGGTTATAAAACGAATTATATAACAATACACAACACAAAATGGCAAAGGCAAACTTAACATTCCTCTTGACTATTCTATCTTCCTTCACAAGTACAAATGCATTCGTTACACCATCTGCACAAAGAATAAGTACTCAATTATTTGAAGTAGATCCATCCAAAGTACAGGGTACTGCAGTTGCAAAAGCCGCAGAGGCAGGAGACGACGAACCAGCCATGAATCCAGATAATCCAAATCTACCAGCACTTAAAGGTGATTATGACTGGGATGCAGAGTATGCCGCTGATGATGATTGGATAACCGAGAATGTTCCTGGTAAATTAGTAGTGAATGAAATAGACTTGGCAGCACAGGTTACTGAATTAACAAAGATTGAAGAGAAGTATCGCAAAATTCGAAAGGAGAAGGAATATGAAGAGGCGCGTATTATTGGATTCGTACCCATGGCTGAGACTTACAATAGTAGATTTGCAATGTTCTTCTTAACTGTTGGATTATTAACAGAGTATTGGACAGGTATTACTATCCCCGGTCAGATTGAAGAGATGGCAAGAGTTGGAGGTTTTATTGGACCAGATTTCTGAGTTCTCTTCTGCTAAGATACAATATATGAACAAAAGGGGAAAGCTATCAGGGGACAAAAGGGTAAGGGCAAGTAATTGAGTGTTTTGAAAAGTACAATTGACTGTGCCATAAGTTAAAGTATGCCACAGTACCCAGCAAGAGAACTATATCTCAGAGCTAAGCTTTTAAGTATGTTGATTATGTTATTATATGTATTGACATTAACCTACCTCTCTATTTAAGAGAAGTATGGCAACGAGGAGTAGCTCCTCCCGCTGCTCGGCGCAAAGAAGATATGGAGGAGGAGGAAGAACTTTTTCTTTTTCTTCTACTATCACCATCTCTATTTGGTGTGTATGACATGCGTAACGACGAACCAAAGGAATCTCTGCTCCTAGAATTCTGACTTGAGTGGAACATACCTAACTTTCTCTGCTTTTTGGATTGATGAGCATTATTGCTTGCCTCTAAAAGAGCCCGAGCAGCCGGTGTCAACGATTCCCTTCTTTTGAATGAGGTTCCCGAAGCCATACTACTTGCAGATCGAGAGCTCATCACAGACCGATCATCATCATTATCATCCTTTCTTCTTCGACCTTTGTATGTTTTCGAACGCTCTATTAGCTTCTTCTCGGCTCGACGCGCTAGCTTTTCTCGTCTATTATCATCAACTACATCAAATGCTGGTGTCGATTCGCTACCAGCATCATTGCCAGATGATAATGAATGGGCATCAATTGGACGAGTAGGCTCCCAATCTGCTGAAGTGTCATCTCGACCGTCTACTGCTGAGTTTGACAAAACTAAAGGAGTACCTTTAACATTTCCCCAAGTCATTATTGGCTCGTCAGAAGCACTCTGTTCTCCTCCTTGCTTCTTACTTGTACTACGACCTTCACCATGCCTAATTAATGGCGTCATGGCAACAAACGTCTCATTCTCTCGCTTGCGAGCTTTATGTCTAGCAGCTCTTTCCCTCTCTAGCGATCTCGGACTTGCATCTAAATCTGTGGTGTCACTAGCCTCTGTAAATGATCCCATACTCTGAATACTCTTCTGGCGATTATATGCATGTCCCAAACTATTGCTGGTCTTTGCAAGTAGTCTCGATTCATTTTGATAGGGAAATCTAGTAGCAGGCGGATTGATGTCTGGAACTGCTGGTTTTGGTAGATATTCAATTAGTTGACATCGATCATCTATAGTTTTGGAATTCGTGGCAGGTGGTGGTTGGATGGAACTTCCGTGTTTCACTATTGCAGAAGATTGTCTTGCGGGTGGCGGTGGCATTAGTAGATTGTCTGGTTTGTTATTATCATCTTCCTTGCTACTTGCTGTATTAGTATTATTCTCAAGTGCAAGAAATGTACCCCCAGAGGAAGAAGTTGCAGCCCCATCTGAAGTTAACGTCAATTGTCCCGTATTTGTTGGGTTATTCTCCAAACGACGATGAAAAGGTTGGAAGAATAATCCATTCCTTCCTAACCCGTTATTTGCAGCGCTCTTCTTTCTATCTTCACCACCATCTTGAGTTATTCGGAGTCCAGTCGAAGGAGCAGCATCATATAAATCTGAACTCAACTCGATAGGCGTATCACATCCCATTAATGCCCTTGAAGCCTTATTATATGGATTGACAACTTCTTCCTTTTCGGTATTATTCATTGCAGCTTCAATCATTAACCGACCTTCTTTACCTTCTTTTGTAGAATATATAATACCTAGCTTTTTCTCTCTATCTTTTCGTTCTTCTTCTTGTACTGATTCGTATTCTGCATTATCCTCCGATGTTACTCGGGCATGAAAGCCAGTAATTGTTTCATGTTTTAATGGTCGTGGCTTAGACCGAACTTGTATTTTGTTACTTTGATGATTGATATACGGCATTATCGAAGTCTCAGTTTCTTCTTCTTGAAGAGCTTTACTTTCCTCCTCCATTTCTTCTTTCCAATCATGTTCTCTTTGCATTTCATCTTTACGATGCATTCTACGAATTGCCACCGCACTCGATATATCTCCACGACTACGTGCATCCAATATTGCAGCATCTCTCCGAAGTGTATGAAGAGATGGGTAGTAATCTCTGGTAACTATGTGTGAGAGGGTGGATGTATATTCATCTTCTTCTAATATCTCTCTAGGTTGTTGAGTTATTTGACTTTGTTGTTTTTGTTTGTAACTGATTAGTTTGTTGTTGTTGCCATCCATTTTCATTTATTTGATGTATTTATGTATTGTGCAAGTCTTTTGTAAAAGTACCAGTGTATATTCTAATTCAGACTGTTTTTATTGGTAATCTAAGTCGGTATATTTCTTATAACCTGGGTATTGTACGCCATCCCAGATCTAAATCACAATCAAATTGATATATTGTTGAAGTATGTGTGTACTTGTTGTTAACTACTTTTTTCAGATTGTGGTTGGAAATCGCCGACAATATGTAACTTATTTTGCAATTATATACCACATACAATTAATCACCGATCTCGAATACGAGAGGTATATACGGTCAATGTGAGCACGGCACACGTGATAGCTAACATGTAAAAGTAGTTAAAAGTTGTACATATAATAATGGGGAGTCTTTGGTGTAAATGTATGATTGTGAATGAGGTTGGTTGAACCATAATATATTGTGTGTACATCTTTATATACTCATTAGTGCATTTAGTAGTGGCGTTGAATGTCTATAGTACTATGCTTTTATAATTAAGAAGAGATAGAGTCCGAAAGCGCGATACTATTTCTCAACAAGTCGCAATAAAAAGTTGCTCACGCATCTCATACTAAATTAACTCATACTAAAATCAAACGCAATATACATTAAGCATGGATATTACAATACCACCGCATAATCTAAAACGATTCTCAGCATCAATAACATGTCTTGGCAAGATTGGTAAAGATTTATATCTATCATTTGATGAAATGAGTGGATTAACTTTATCAAGTTTGAATGATGCAAAGGTAAGTATTTGTTTTGTTTTGTTCTCCATAGTACTATCTTTAAATCAATATCAATACTAATACATACATAATATTTGGTTTTAAATAACACAGAGTGCATATGGTAAATTCCACTTTGATTCACAATTCTTTGAACGGTGTAGTGCACCTCCTACTACTACAAAGAATAAAGGAGGCAATGATGAAGATAACAGTGAAGATGAATTTGATACCCGATATGTATGCCGAGTACCTGTTAGATCAGTACATTCAATATTACGTCCAAGGAAGGGTGTATGTTCACTTCGTATCCGTAGTGAAGGTATGGATGATAAGGGTAATTACTTTGGTCTGAACCAGAAGAAGAAAAAGAAGAAGAATCGTAATCGTAGTCGATCAAGGGATGATAATCACCAAGATGATGATGAAGATGATGACGACAATGAAGACAGGGAAAGGAGACGTCGTGGTTCAATGTCTGCACGTGAACGTAGTCGATCACGTAGTAAAAGACGTAAGCAGAGTAAAATGAAGAGGAATAACAATCATGAGAATGAGGATGGTAATAATGATGATTCAATCTCCAAGAATACAGACAAAATGATGTTATCCTTTGAATTCTTTATTGAACGACCAACACCAAAGTCCAATGGTGATATGAATCCAAACAATAATTCCATGATGAATGGGGGTATATTCCGTGTACTGCACAAAGTGGGTGTAACTGATGCAAAGTTGCTAAAACA
>Ga0214480_100771_pt1 | contig 15444 bp, 11 predicted proteins | sample M1_20Mar14CPVII9_3_FD_165042 | JGI IMG/M metagenome (GOLD analysis project Ga0214480, IMG submission 165042) | Marine eukaryotic communities from Monterey Bay, California, United States - M1_20Mar14CPVII9sort6BwellE17 | ecosystem: Environmental > Aquatic > Marine > Unclassified | place: USA... | reverse complement strand
GGACTAAACAATACACCTATTTCCGTTCCCAACAGGAGACTCATGAACACCATGTTACTTGCAAATCTAGATACTACTGCGTTTCTCAAGCATTCCCCATCACGAAATGACCAAGCTAAGTGTCTACGCCATATTTGATGATGATCAACACTCATGAAATACTCTGAGAAGTTGGGCAGTCTAACCAATCTCAACAGACGTTGACATACATTCATTTGTGATTGTTGCGTAAAGCCTGTTTCACTCAATAAGTGTAGAGTTGACCGTACTTGGTTGGTATTCATAGTTTCCGATCTATTTGGAGCGCTCTTATTTGTCCTTTGAGACATCATATTATTATTGTATGAGATATCACTTTTATATACAATAATATATGGTCAGTTCCTTTTTATATATTGCCAATATGATGGTATAATTGTATCACTTTTCTCGGTTCCTTTTTATACTACCGATATGATCGTACAAGGTGATACAAAATGATGATGCCAAGTATCACTTAATACATGCAATCTGGATATATTTACGTATAAAACTGAGTTCAGTTGAATTTCTAATTTTTGGGAGTTTGTTATGTGTTTTGTTTGAGCATAAACACGGCCATTCAACCTGTTGCTCTATCACTGGCCACCTATCAAATCCGCATACGATATATGATCATCACAAAGGTTGGTAATAGCGAAAGTTCATAATAAATACGCTTGAGTTTATAGGGGGGCTTTAGTGATATTCCCATCTAAAATTACAAGAAAAGCTTCAATTGTCTATTTCGGCACAGATTTGGAATGCTCTTGTATAGACGATTTCAACGGTGTATGACAAATGGTATAAAATAATTGTTTTTTTATATTTCTGGGGTCAACACAAAAAAGATACCTTCGCTAAAGCCCCCCTAGCCTATATAACTCAAGCGTAATAATAAAAAAAACATGAGACTATAAAAGGATACCACCAGAGGTATTCTTTTTCCTAGTGCATGCATCAAGCGTATCTACTAGTGTGTGGCTAGCAAGTGTTTCATGTCCTATGAAGCAAGGTAAGAGGAAGAAAAGACTACTTAGTAGTAGAGGAAGGGAGATGTAAGATGTGAATTGCTCTAGCTTTTACTGTACACGGCTATCTATTAGACATCATTTGGTGGTGTGTAAGTTGCACTCACTCTGCCTAAACGCCAAGTCTTGGGCTTGGAAAAGAGTCTTCCAAAGAATCTTCCAACCTTGCCTGGCCCCTTAGACTTTGGTTTCTTCTTCTTCTTGTGTACAGTTGCAGTAACACCATTTCCCTCTTCAATATCCTGTCCAATACAATCCATATTTAGATTCTTTGCCTCTAATACAAGCTCCGTCTCACTGGGCGAGAATAACGCTGAGATACTATTCGGTCCTTGAGCTGTATCACCACCAACTACCATCTTTTGATAAATCATCATGGCTGTGTCTTCGACGATCTTAAGGTCACCCAATATACTCTCTGTGGTTACACAACTATCACCACATGACGCGGCATCATCATAGTCCCATACTTTGCCTTGTGGAAGGGCATTAGGTTTGAAAGATGATCCCTTTGAAGGCTGTTCGCTTTGCTCTTCATCAAGTATATCAATGATTGATTGGTCCATAACAACAACTACCTTGTCTTTCTTCTGTTTCTTACTCTTCTTCTTGCTTCTTTTCTTTTTCTTTTTCTTGGAGTTGTTGTTGGCATTATCACTAAGACTACTTCCCTTGCTTTCTTCACTAGCGTCTTCCGTTGACGACGCATCACTTGATGAATCTTCTTTACACTCGTTTGGCTTCACTTTTTCCACCTTCTCTTCACTACCTGTCACATTATTATCATCAGCGACCTTATCATCATAAAACGAAGCACTCTTTTGTAATGACAATGCTGGTGCCGTATCGGCTTCAACCTTATCATTGTATGAGGCGCTGTTCTTAACATCACCGCTAAAAGATACACTCTTTGCGATGTTCTTACTACTTGTATGTTCAGTCATGACAGAGGTACTATCTGCGGCGATATTCTCGTCAGTCGTTGTGCCAGGTGTCTTAGCCTCACTCTTCTTGGACTGCTCATCGGAATCAGCTCCTACACTAGAACTTCCCGTCTTCGTCAATACTTCAGAAACATTGTGCTTACTGATAGCCGCAACATCGCTACTAACGACTCCGTCATCTACAGCTGCAAATGGATTTGTCAACTTACTCCAAAAGGGTAATATCAATCCAATATGACCAAAGTTATCATCAACCTTCTTTTGTTCATTCTGGTATATATCCTCCTTGATTTCATTCTGACTTAGACTTTGTCTCTTCTTCTTTGTGATACTTTCCATTGTATCATCTGATGCGGCACGTTGATGTAGATAGTTCTGATCATCACCAAATGACATATTATTCTTGTATGTAACATTCTCAAGTAGACTGTCGATTGTACCTTCGGATAGAGCGCCACTACCAAGTGTATCAAAACTTTGTTGCGACAATGCATGCATGACCTGAGGCGGAAGCTCTAACTTTTGGGGTACAAATACACTAGATGGATTGACTGATGTTTCTTCATTTTCAGCTTTTGTGACAACAACGGGAGGTTGCCGTTCGACTTGAACTTGTTGATTCTTATGTGAGACAATAGATTTATCAGTGAGCTGCTTTCGTTCTACCGGCTTTGGTGCTTCCATGATAAGCGTTGGAGGTGGCGGTGCTACTTGTTGAGAAGTAGATTCGATCTCATCATCAGTCTTCTTCATTTTCTTCTTCTTAAAGAGATTGACCTTTAACTTCTTACTGATGGAAGGTTTGGACTTGCTTGTTGTTGGAGATGATGTTTCCGATTCTGTAGAATCTGTAATATCAACCTTATTCTCTTCGTCCACTACATTGACTGTCGGCGTAACATCTTGTAGAACAGGTGTCACGAGCTGCTTCCGTTCAACAACCTTTGGGGCCATATTCTGTGGCGGTGGCGGCGGTGGCATAGCAGCTTGTTGAGAAGAAACAATACCACTCTTGTTAATCACTAATTTCATATCTTTCATAAAGTTACTAGCAAAATCACTCAAGATGGATGATACCGATGTGGATGATACCGATGAATCGTCTGATATCTCCTTCTTCTTCTTTGTCTTCTTCTTCTTCTTCTTCTTCTTTTTATCTTGTTTCCTCTTTGCAACAACTTCTTGAGTAGTAGTATTGATTACTTGTGGTGTAACATCTTGAAGTATACTTTGTGTCTGTTCAGGAACAGCCGGAAGTTGCTGTTTCTCTACTACAGTCTTTCCCTCAACATCAGTAGTAGTATCAACAGGACTCTTTGTTTCAATAACTTGTTTGAAATCATTCATAAAGTTACTATCATCAGTGTCCATTGTGTCGTCTGTATCTGATATATTCTCTTCTACTGCATCCCATCCACCATTATAACGTTCATTCAGATCCTCCATTGTTGCCTCGGATGCGCATGCGGCTATATTACGAAACTCAGCTTGGTCAATGATTTGTTTACGTTGTTCAATTTGTGGTGCCGCAATTGGTTGTGGTGGTGGCGGCGGCGGTGGAAGTTGTACAACTTGATGTGTTGCATTAGATTGTGTCGAGGAATATACTTGAGGAATAAGTTGCTTACGTTCTACTGGTCGAGGAGATGCCATACTGGATGGTGGCGGAGGCGGAGCCATTTGCTGTTGTTGCTGAGGGATATCAATAATTTGCATCTCCATCCCCTCCTCGAAGCTACTACTTGATTTACTCAATAATGTAGTATCTGATATAGTATTAATTGTCTGTGAAGCCGACGTGCTGCTACTAGGTTCATTGTTGTCAACAGTATATGGACTTTCCGATCTACTAACTCGAGTATCAACAGTGTAAGGACTTTCGCTCCTACCCCGGGTATCATATGTCCCATCATCCGTATAACTATCATTACTCCTACCATTATCATAGGTATCAAATGTTGAATCTTGATAACTCATATCAGTATCACCGGGATAGATAAAGTTGAAATCTCTAATTAAATTTTCTTCCTCACGCTTGGTGTAGGTATCAATTGTTTCATCATCTCGACTAATACTTGGCTGGGCCTCTTCATATGTATCAAACGTATCAGACCAATTAACACTACGGATAGAGTTTCTATCCTTACGTCCCTTTTTACGACGTTGTAGTATGGACTTTACATTCTTGGTATATGTATCATCTGATTGGATTGTATTATTACCAATTGTACCGTCATCATCAGAGTAGGTGGCTCGAGGAGGTAGTAGTGCACTGTGTTGTTGTTGTTTCGCATTACCATCTTTATCATATTTATTTTGAAAGTAAGAGCTTGTATATCCTATTGTTTCTAGTGTACTATTACTTCCACCGATTGTGGAGTTGTTGTAGTTGATCATTGCAGAAGAACGATCGGATGACTTTGTAAATAATTTTGGTATACCGCGGACCATATTCTTTGTTGTGCTGTGCTGAAGCTCTTGTATGTTGTTGTCAGATATCAATATTAATAAGTACTAGTATTAGTATTTAGTTGTGAGGAAGAGTTGACATGAGGAGGTGATGAGAGTACAAGCGTTGAGTACCCAACTAGTGTCAGTTAGGGGGATGTAGTGAGTACTGAGTTCTGTTTTCTCGTAATGAATCGCTTAAATTATTGGGTATCTTTGCGCATTTTAAATACCCAAATAATACCATATTGTACGCAAAAAAGATACCCAACGAATCTAGTTAGATGCTTAGATGTGTAGAGAATAGGTAGGGGAGATAAGAGTAGACCAGTGTTTACTGGATAGAAATAATAATCAGATGAATCATCAATGGTTGAAATTCGCTGGCAAGATACCACCGCATAGGGTCACGATATCACCATGTGATAAAACTTTTTGCTCATCGTTGAGGTATGTTGTTGGAAGAAGTTGTTTTATCTCTTCCTCGTCCATCATCAGCAATGGTAGAGTTCACCTACATCAATCATTCAGTATCAAAAACACATACAAATATGTACAACTGCGCAACTTTGCAACAAAGTCCAATAAACATCATCAGCGTCGTCGATATCGTAGTAAGGTACCAATATACATGCTCACATTTATAACAATGAATGCATACGGGATATATGCACATACAGATGATACATTATTCTATTATACATATCCATTACCATTTGCAATGGATATAGGACAAGGACCTAGTATGTACCCAACAATGGGTACTAGTTGCAACGATAATAATGATGGAAAAGAAGAAGAATTTAATCTATATCTACGAGATACTTTGAGCTACCGTTTACCATTATCATCAATCAGTAGGAAATGGAAGAAAGGTGATGTAGTTACATATTACAATCCAATAACGAAATATATGTGTACTAAACGTATCATTGGTGTTGAAGGTGATACTGTATGTGTGTTTGGTGAGTATGCACAAGAGTTTCTAAATCACAATGATATTAGTAATGAATCAAAAGATATGCCTGAATATAGTTGGCTTGGTGTGCCACACATTGAAGGGTTACCATTTCAATGTTATTGTGATATGATAGCATCAAAACAGCAAAAGAAGATAAACAACGATGATAAAGTACTACCACAATCTTGCACAATAATTGTACCAAAAAATCATGTATGGTTAGAAGGTGATAATCCATTATATTCAACAGATTGTCGACATTATGGCCCTGTAAATGTTTCAGCATTAAGAGGTAGACTTGTATATCGTTTATGGCCATCAGAGAGTGAAAGAAGTAAGAGTTTGGTTGCAGATTCTAGTCGACCATCAGTGCCAACTTTCACATAAGTATAAGTAGAGACAACTAGAAAGGAATAACAGGCTTACTAAATAGGAGTAGCAAAGACATAATTATTACATAGCCTTGAATAGAATCTACTAAAAACAGTGACTCATAGAGACTTTAAATTGTATGTACAAACAAAATTATCAAATTGGAAGTGGCTCTCTCGTGTTTCCAAGTCGAGTCAAGTACACAAAGCAGTCTGTACCATAGCCTTCCATGCTCATAATTGACAAGTCTCCCCCAAAGTAGCGAGCATAAGATCGACTGATTGGCAAACCATATCCCAATCCAGCCAATGGCGAATCGATACTATGATCTACATTCTCATTGAAGGCTACCATACCCTCTTGAATCTCTGGATCGGCAGTTGTGAATAGATAACTCCAGATTCGTTTCATATTACTCCTTGGAATGCCCCCGCCTTCATCTGAAACTTTGATAATAACATCTTCATTATCCGATCCATCAGCAATCACGACTTTGATTGGTGGATAATCAGCATCGATACCATGATATTCGACAGTCGCTCTCATTGAGTTCTTGAGAAGCTCAAGCTGTGCAAAGACATGATTGGTAAGATAGAAGTAAATTAAAACAAGTGGTTCATCTTAATATATAGCCATCAATCTTATACTTACCATAATATAGTGTAGATGTGTTGGTACATACGGAAATGTCCTGATTAAAGATACATCAAGATGAGCACATCAAGTATAAATGAGAGGGAAAGAAAACACATACACACAAAACTCACATATCCAACCGCCCAGTAATAATAACCTCGGGAGCATCACCATACTTTCGTGTACACATAAATGCAGCATCATCAATAGCTCTCTTTACAATTTCATATGGACTAGTCTTACTACAGATAATACCAACATAATTCTCCACAGGAGGCTGTCGTAAACTCAAGTATTGTCCAATTAATACACGAATACCAATTCGTGAAATGTAGAAACGATCAAGGAAGGCATGTGTTGATTCCATTAATTCAAATTCGACTGCATCACGTCCAATTTGAATTTCTTTATCACTTAATGTCTTCTGTCCCTCGCCTTCACATCCATCGTCGTCACCACTGCCAACTAACGCTCCGTTGCGTATGGCTGCTCGTAATTCAAATGCACCCCGTGCCATTTGTACCAATACAGATGAATGACGTTCATATACATTTTCTAATATCTTTGCAAATTTGTTTTCCCATTCTTCTTGCTTATCTCTCGATGGTGGATGTTTCGATACACTTAGTATTTCAAGGAAGGATGTTGTATATAACTCCTTCACTTGTTGTACTGAACTCATATCCTGTAGTAGTGGCACACGGCTTAGATCTTGTATACGATGTGCTAATCGTATTGGTAATTCACGTCGTAGGAATGATGCAACCTGCAGTAGAACCAGGGGCGTTGCTTCTGATTCATTATCTTTATCTAAGGACTCGACAGATGCATATCCACCACCATGTGTATGTTTCAATTTTTGTAAGAATTCACCCCTACCTGTCTTCATTAATGTTTGGAGTGATGCTGATGTTTGTGGCTTATGTGCATGATGATCAACTAAGGCAGTAACTTCTGGTGAGTCATGAGGAAGTGACATGTAATCAATATCATCTGATGACGGTATTGTTGATGATGGTGTATCTGTAGTCGCTACAGTAGAAGCAACGGATGATAGTCTTCTCAACGAGTATGTTGCTATTTGGTATGGCGATGACGGTGATGTCGATATACTTGCTGTATTATTATTGCTATCAAATGAAGTTGTTGATATTGTTGTTGACACTGTTGTCAATGATCTTTTTGTGAGTTTCAAAGATGTCGATGATGTAGAGGATGGGATCGCCCTGCGACTCAAAGGCAACCGGCATAGACTGCCACGACATGTTGGTAACATCATTGTTGGAGAGTATAGGTGTAAGGAATTAACGAGTGGGATGGCAAGAAGAGTAGTAGAGGTGTCAATGATCCTCGAGAGATAAAAGAGGTGAGTGATGATGTTTGATGTGAGTTATTTGAATAATTTTGGCGATGTTTATAAGGCTAAATCGTAGATCGGCGGCAAATTGCAATAGGTAAGTACCTTACCTACTCCCGTTTTAGTTTTGCTACATCAAGGGTTTTAGCAGTAGTAGTAGTAGCCTGGCGGCTGTTGAATATTAATATTGTCAAAGAATATCGTCGATAGGTAAGCTGTTATTGTTTATTATTATTATGTGTTGGCAGGCGGATCTAGTGTTTTGAGGATTTAATCAAAGGGAAGTTGGGGCATGCTGCTATTTTGATTTGCACTGCAATCTAATCGTAATATTAAATAGTTGGTGATAGGACCTATGGTATATGGCTATAGCTATGCCCTGGAATAATTTTGTGGACGAATGGGATGCATATAATTGCATCAGCGTATGTGCATAAGATATGGCATGCTTATGTGCATAAGATGTGCTCATTGTTTCTTTATTTTTTTATTAGACTCTCACAATATTGCGGGTACATGAATGTTTCAACAACTTACTCAACTAGATAAACGTCTTTCTAGTACTCAGCACTATACATATTATCATCATTGCATTAGAAAGAAAATTTTATCATGAATTCGGATAAAGAAGAAGAAGAATACTATCAACACCGTCAACTTGTGGAAAGTGACTATCCAATGGTACGTCGAAGAGTAGAAACTGATAATATGCATACCGGCTCAGGGCATAGCTTTCTGAATCCAACAACAAATAACTTATCAGAAAAGGAGGAAGCTATCAAGTGTGATCCCAAAATTCTCACCGAGAGTGGTAAGTACAAAATATAATGTCATCATGAGTAGAAGCTCATACTACTATCCTCGTATAAAATTGTACCATCCTCTTGGTATCTACATTCAATCTAACCTTGAATCATTCCCTCCTCTCCTTCATACAAACACAGAAATGCTACATTGTAATCTAGCAGCAGAAGCAGATGCAGATGACTCAAGGTATGTTCACGTTCATGCAGAATAACAAAAAAAAATGAGTACAGTTTCATATCTAACCTTCTCTCTTCTTGGTTAATGCAGTGGAAAACAAGGGGGCCAAGATTGGCAGAACCCTACATTTTCGCCAACTCTACCTCCTCAAGTACCTTCTCAATCCCCAAGCACAAGTACAGAACCCTCAGGTTCGCCAACATCAGTGCCCTCATTTCCTCCAACAATTGCACCGACAGATTCTGTAAGTTTAGTTGATTCATCTCTTTGTCTAACCCAGGACAATGAACACAGATCTCTCACACTCATTGTTGCTCCTCTTAATAGCCAACACTCAACCCCACAGTTAGAGGGGATCCATTTGTACTATTAGGTCAAGTTTGGTACGATCGTAATGCCAATGGACAGAGAGATTCGAATATAGATGATCCAGTTATGGGTCAAGACCTTGAGTATCAAATGGGACTTGGTGGAGTATCGATAACTCTTCAAGAATGTGATCCTAAGAATAATATGGCCATTGATATGTCTATAAAGTATGGTGAAGGAAAAAATAATCACGCCATGACAACAAGCAGAGGATACGATGTGAATTATAGACCACAGTTATCAAATAAGAAATCGGGAGGTGGAAAGTAAGTTCCATTGTGTAGTGTGGAAACATATGCTCAATTTCAAATGCTCAACTTGTTTCTCCTTTCTCATCTTTTCTTTCATCACAGGTGGAATATGATCAATATCAAGGCTGAGAAGTCGTACTTTGTATATTTATCAGCACCGCCGGGGTATTCATTCTCAGAGGGTGTGTGTAATGACAATGTACCTGGTCATGAATGCCCTCATACCTCTGCAAGTATATTTGCCTATAGCTATAGAAAAAAGAATCGATTCCTACTTCGAGGAAGTGATAGACGTCGTCTCCAGCGATCACCACCGCCGAGTGATGCTGCAAGTAACGACATACTTGAACCTACCGAAGATGAATTGGAACTGGGAGTGACAGAAGGAAGATCAATCAAGTGTGTTGCCGTTGACAGAACTGGCATGCCTGATGGGAGGATAGATGTCGGAGTCTTCCGATTCGGCGACGTATCATTCGCTAAGACAAAGGTAGATCTTAAGCTTGATTTGATTCGGCCTGATGTGGTTTACCGGAGACTTCAAGAAGGAAATATATCTTTGCTCGATTTAGATCAAGACAATCGTGTACTTCAGTCTGAAATGGTGCAGGTTGAAGGATATTCTTATGATTTGACACTGAAGGATAAAGAGTCCATTGGAAAGGTTACCTCCGAGGTGAGTATGTAGTATTGAAATTATATGATGGCACTACACTGTCTTTATGGATATTGTCACCAACACATCTCTCTTCGCAACAAACTTACAGGTTCTAGCATCGAATTTAGATCGACAACTCTTAAAGAATGGTGTTGTGTTAGATACCGTGTCTCATCTTGAGGTTTCCTATTTTGCCCCTGAAGACAGTGCTTCTAGCTTTGCACAAGATACAAGCGATACCACAGGTCAATCAAAGAGAAGGAACGGTGGTAAACTCGCCGTTAACCTACTAGTGAGAGGTCATTACAATCGTGATCTCAATGTAGACTTTGACTACGTTGTTCAAGACTCGATCAACCGTCAGACCCATGCCATTAGACGACAGCTGTACGTTTTATATGTGTGTGTTTTTGTGGGGGTTTGTAGAAGGATGGGGATTTGTTGGGAGATTAAGCTTGGAAATGCATGTGTCCTTTATGATCTGAAACTTATCCCCGCCCACACAATTTCCCTCTCTTTAATCCAAAATATTCTTCTCCTAGGACAATGTTCAATCAAAACTGTAGAGATCAAACAACCAAGATTGTAGACCAGGGTTTCAGCCTTGACGATTTTTTAGAGGTTCACACATCGAGAGGTGTCAAAAAACCCTTGAATCGAGGTAAGCGTGCAGAGCAACAACAAGCAGGAATTGTTCAAGATGAAGAAGTTCAGGCGTTTAGCTCCGCTTGTGATCAAGATGCTTTGGTAAGTTATTTTTGATCATATGATATGTACAGAAATGTACCGTCATGTCTTTCTGGTTGAACATCTAACAAACACCCCTTTCCTGTTATTAGCTGCCCGACTACTTCGAAGCTTCTCTAGGTGGTTTTAAGCTTCAAGCCCCAACAGAGGCAAGTATGTCTGCAGAAGGTGGCAGTTCTAGCTCTCCTGGGGCTATCATCGGGGTCATCGTTGCCGTGACTTTGTTTGCTTTGGGAATTGGCTATCTCTTGTTTCAACATGGACTTAAAAAGAAGCAAGAGAAAGCTCGTGAAGTTAAAGTAACTCACCTTGCAACTCGACATGTTGGCGATGAAGACTTTCATCTGGATGAAGTTGATGAGAAGATTAGTAAAGATGCGAAGGAGAAGAGTAAAAGCAAGGGTATGATTAACGGGAAAACGAAGAAGAAGATTGATAAGAAATCAAGTGCAGAAGGAGATAGCACAGGAGATACCAAGTCGGGTCCACAAAACTCTGAGAATGATAAAGAAGCTCTTTTAGAAATTAACAAGGAATATCCTGATTCCGAGTTTGATAAGATAGCTGAGAGTGTTGCAGTAGCAACGAGAACGAAAAAGAGAAGACAAGCCAACACAACTAATAAGCTGAAATCTTCACTAACAAGAAGAAGGAGGAACTGTCCTAATAAGTTGAAGGCCTCTTTGACAAATGCTGCTCCCAAGATTGTCCAAATGGAGTTTGATGAAAGCAGTGACGATGAATCAAGTAGTTCAAGTGAAGAAGAAGAAGATGAGGAGGAAGAAGGCTCATCATCATCATCTGATTCAGATTCAAGTTCATCATCAGAAGGATCAGAATCGAGTTCCCAGATAAAGGCTAGGAAAAGAAGAGAAAAAAGGATTGCAGCTGATAAGAAGAAAAGCACTAGTACAAAGGGCAAGAAGACTAGACCTCGTCGTTCTAATACAAATACAAAACAAAGACAGAAACCATCCCGTCCTTCTAGGAGTAATAATATTGTATAGAATAATAGACTTAGAGTAAAAAGTAGTAACAATAACCACAGTTAGACATTTACATGTATATTAGTACACACGACCACTTTTGCAACACTTCGACTTATTTCCCGGAGTATGTCAAGCATCTGAGGGCAACAAATGTCAATAATCGAACACAAAGAAGCCAACCCAATCCTAAAATCAATATATTTTGGGTGTTATGGTCGGTACTAAAGACAAGAAAGAAGAAAGAAAGTATAGACGATTGAGACATATTATTTGTTACACCTCACACACACAGACCACACACAAACATTGTCTTCACACTTACGACCATTTGAAACCAAAGAACGCTTGGGTATAATCGGAAATTGTTACCATGCATACACCATCAGAATTTAACCTATTTGGGCAGTCGAGTGAGTCGAAGTATTGTGTACCTGGTTGAACTATGACCTCACGTGTGTCACCAGTGAACCATGTCATTGTTATAGACTCATAGACATAATGTGCAGGAACGAACCAATATTGAGCCTGGAAGAAGAGAGAATTCTCTTCAATTTGATTTGGTCGGGCAATAAGTCCAGCATATCTGATTGGAGGTTACATGCAAGACAGTAAGATGAGAACAAGTAAGGCATATAATATACATTAATACATCAATATGACTTACGATGCATTCATCCCCAGAAAAATGCTGGCAATTGTCAAAGCTGCATTCGCTCCTTGAACCAAACAAACAAACAATTGACCTGCATAAGAGTATATGGCCGAATTGAAAGTAAAAAAGCCCCAAATAATAAATCCAAGAAACATTTTCCAACCAGCAGAAAGGCTTGGATCAAACCCAATACATCCAATAAAGATTAGACAAAACAAAGTACTCGTGAGGATGATGAATCGCCACTCGGCCATCTCAAGGGCGATTCCCAAAGACCTTGGTCCCAACATACCACTAGCCTTATGCCTGTAATACATATCTCGGATACTACCCATGATCGGCATGATTGATGTAATACTTAACTGGCCCATTGTAATGAAGCTGATGTAAATAGTCGACAGTAAACTCGACATTTGAGCCTCATTGAACACAGATGCTGATCTCTGTGGGATGAAGATGCTTCCAAGTAATACGGCGAGTAGCGAGCCAAGAAACAATCGCGTTAAGTTGTACATTGGACTTCTCCAGTATATCAATACTAGACGCTTGGACATAAAACGATCTCTCAACCACCACTTGACTGCATACTTGCCACTGAATGTTATCTTCTTTGTTTCGTCTTGTGCTTCAGTGGCCTTTGCTACCTGCGATGCAATTTCTTCATAATTGGAGGAGTCATTCCATGCCTTGGCAAAGTCCAAAGGTTGATCTTCACCATCCTCTCCCTTTTCCATAAGCCCATCATTCAACACATTTAACATCCAACTAGCAGGATTCTCTCCTCTACTCATTGGTTTGCAACCCATGCTTTCAAAGTAGGATATGAGATTAGAACTGCATGGCCCAAGATCACCCTGAAATACTGTTTGACCACCCTTTTTAAGTAGTAGTAGATCGTCAAACATATCAAAAATGGTCGAGGATGGTTGATGGATAGTAGCAACAACAGTTCTCCCTTCATTAGCTATTTTTCGCAAGGCATTCATTACCAACAAGGCAGCACGAGCATCCAATCCCGAAGTAGGTTCATCGAGGAAGATGATTGATGGCGACGCACTGTGAACGGCAGGGATAGTTTAAGTAAGCTCTGTATCAAAGTTAACAAAGAAACATCAATATGGGTCTCTACTTACGCCAATTCAACCGCAATGGACAACCTTTTTGTCTGCTCAATCGAAAGACCTCCTCCTTCCTTACTTCCTACAAGGTAATCAGCCTCCTCAGTTAACTCTACAAGTGATGAATCATAAGCAGAAGCATTAGATATAGAGAATAATCTTAAAGTCAATTCCAATTACTACACATTTCTCACCTAAGGTTTCAATTATCTGCTCAACATGCTTACCAAGACCATCAGGAGTTGAGTAAACAGGACTATTCTTATCGAGCCGAAGCTTTGCAGAAAACTTAGTATGAAAGAGAGGATATACTTTAGTACGCGAATGCAATACATCAAGAGATGGCAACAACAAAGCACAATCTCACCTTGATTGTTTCTCTACATGTTAACTCAGCGCTTTGAACATCAAATTGTTCAACGTATCCAGAGCACCTCCTAATGTTGTAAAGATGAGTTTTAGAACGAAGAATATAACAATACATTAAGCAAGCATTAAGCCTCACCTAAAGCTGTTATCCTCTTGGGGGAAGCCATTCAATAATCTAATGAATGTAAATGATATAAAATATAGAGGGTAGAAATAAAAGGTTAAGAATCATCATGAGTCAATTATTGCACTTGCACCTTATATTCAACGCTGATAACATAAACTCACACATCACCAGACACTCCTGCCGTACTACTACTGCCAAAAGATAGTACCCCTCCTTTCCTTAGAGCAATCACATCCATAAGTGTAGTTTTACCTAAGCAATAGATTGTAGCAAGAGTGTGAGAAGCTACTGCAAAATATAAGGATACAGAGTTAACAGAATACTCACCAGCTCCAGACTCGCCCATCAATGCACACATTCGTCCCGACTGAAATATTCCAGAGATATTGTTGAGCAATCGTAGCTTCTTCTTTCCTGTAGATGCCTTGACCTCATAACACAGATTGTTAAATGTCAAATCAACAGGGATAAACGAGCTTTCTTCCTTCTCCACTTCGGCATCTCTCTCTGATTCCTCAACTTCAGGAGAAGATTCTTTAACATCAACTTTGCCTGACGGTTGAGGCTCCATTCGAAAATAGTGAAGACAGAAGGCAGATGTCAAGATGGAAAGAACACTGCATAGCAATAATACCAAGAAACAGTATCCAATCCACGCCTTCTCAAAGGGTGTACCATCACGATGGTGAAACCCTTTAGCTTTCATCGCAGTTTCTCCTTCATCAAGAGAATAATCTGAACTGAGAAACTGGTTGAGAACAACTAACCGGTAGTACCAGCCACTAGGTATTAGCCAATACAGCCAAATCCAATAATCAGGAAATACAGCAGGACTGATGATGTACCCCGAAAAGACTGTGTTGGCAAATACCGTGACAGTTGAAGCTGACAAATAGAGTGATTTATTGGGAGAGAAAGAACTCAAAGCACCTGAAGGATGTTAGCTAGATCATATATAAAGATGGTTCATAAAATGTTCAAGCGAATACTTACCAAACAACTGAATCATTGTAAAGTTAAACAAAAAGAAGCTCAGCAGGTAGATGATGAAATTTGATGCGGTCGGTGCAAATCCAACTAGCCAGTAGACAAGCGATCCAAGTAGAAGTGTGTCAACAATCTGTTGAGGTATCATGGCCAATGCTTTACCTAAGACATAACTCAAAGCAGAGTAAAAGTTAGAGTCATGGTGCTTGTAAAAGACTTCACGGTCATCCATTTGCTGAAATACAGTAGTAGATGATGTCGACATGACTATAAGAGGAGCAATAAATAAGTGTAAGTTTTGTACTTGGCGAACAAGATGAAACAGCAATGAAGGCTTACTTGTGGTTGTAATTTGATAAAGTGCACCAAAATAACTGCTATCCTGGGGATAATTCTTGAAGAGGAAGCCAGTTGATAGACCAACGT
>Ga0214480_100769_pt1 | contig 15497 bp, 15 predicted proteins | sample M1_20Mar14CPVII9_3_FD_165042 | JGI IMG/M metagenome (GOLD analysis project Ga0214480, IMG submission 165042) | Marine eukaryotic communities from Monterey Bay, California, United States - M1_20Mar14CPVII9sort6BwellE17 | ecosystem: Environmental > Aquatic > Marine > Unclassified | place: USA... | reverse complement strand
AGAAAACTAGATCCAATTTACACAACAAACATATTCTATTCTAGTACAAAGAGCCCTCTCTCCTCTTAAAGATAGGACACCACTAGATACTATGAATGGGCTATCTCTAGAGGACAAGCTAGCTGATGGCAAGGAGTAGACGACGAGAGGAGATAGCTAGGCCAATAGGATACCTTAAAAGGTATCCTCGTTGCTTCGCCATTATTACACTAACTTTTTCCTCCTCATGTTAGTTGTGACGCACGATGACGCCGATTGCTTATCTATAGCGGCAGCGGTATAGCAACCATAATACTAAGAAGTGCTATTGTCTCTCTAAACACTCGGCGATCATATCTCTTCAGTTCGGTGGCGCCGAGTCGGAGTATAAATAAAAATGCCTTCATCAAACTCAAAAAGTATAAGTAACTATCGAGGTCGATATACCATCATCAATCTCTTATCGATATCCAATATGATGTTATATACTGCTACTGCATTCCGACAAGGTGCTACCAGTGTTATTAATAGTGGTAGTGTTATTAGTCGTCGTAGTGCTGCTGCCTCGTCTGCGGCGTTTGTATCATTGCAAAATAGACATCAACAACAACAAGGTGCATCAAAACATAGTAGCTTTGCACCTCGCAGCAGCACATCATTCCATCATTCAACTACAACAACTAAACTATTCTCAACATTAACAAAAGAAGAATCAACAACAATAAAAGATACACAATACGATCAAACAAACATATCCAAAGGTCTAGCAAATACATCCTACGAACCATCCAAATTTGAAAATGAAATCTATACATGGTGGGAAACATCTGGTTGTTTTCTACCCGATTCTAAACAATCACCATCAATATCAAAAGGTAATAATAAACAACCATATGTCTTACCAATGCCACCACCAAACGTTACCGGAAGGTTGCACATGGGTCATGCCATATTCGTTGCATTGCAAGATGTATTAGCCAGATTTCATCGTATGCGTGGCCGGCCAGTGTTATGGACTCCCGGTACTGACCATGCAGGTATAGCTACCCAATTACAAGTTGAGAAATTACTAATAGCAGAAGGTAAGAAACGTGCCACACCTGAAGAAATTGAAGCAGCTGCTAGTAATTCCGATGAATTATCAAAATTAGTATCTCGTGAAGACTTTTTAAAACGAACATGGGAATATAAAGAAGAACAGGGTGGGGCCATTACATTTCAATTACGTTCACTTGGTGCTAGTGCTGATTGGACACGTGAACGATTTACAATGGATGCAGATTTAAGTGTCGGTGTTTCGGAAGCATTCGTTCGATTGCATGATAAAGGATTAGTATATCGAGGCACATACATGGTTAATTGGAGTCCAGGATTAATGACTGCCGTATCAGATTTAGAAGTTGAATATACAAATGAGGATGGTACATTATACTACTTTAAATATATGGTTGAAGATGAAGATAATGTTGGCAATGCCAAAGAGGATGGTGAACATTTAGCAGTGGCAACAACACGTCCTGAAACAATCTTTGGTGATACTGCCGTGTGTGTTAATCCCAATGATGAAAGATATACACATTTAATTGGTAAACGTGTATTGGTACCAATGTCTGAATCCTCAAGTGATGATGGTAAGAAGGCAAGGAGTATACCAATTATTAGTGATGAATATGTTGATATGGAATTTGGTACAGGTGCCCTTAAAATCACACCAGGACATGACCCAAACGATTATGACATTGGTAAAAAGCATTCATTGGACATTATTAACATTATGAATAAGGATGCAACAATGAATGATAAATGTGGACAAAACTATGTCGGATTAGATCGATTTGATGCCAGATCAAAATTATGGTCGGATATGAAAAAAGTTGGATTGGTAATTAAGGAAGAAGATCATGTACAGCGTGTGCCTCGGTCACAACGGGGTGGTGAAATTATTGAACCGTTAGTTAGTAAACAGTGGTTTGTGAAGACGGAGGGTATGGGTGCTAAAGCCTTGGAGGCTGTTAAGGGTGGTGATATTACTATTGTACCGTCGAGATTTGAGAAAGTTTGGTATAGTTGGTTAACTGATATCCGTGATTGGTACGTTACCGGTGTTGTTGGGTATTGTATTGTTTGTCTTGTTCTTCTCTGTCCTTCTAACAACTCATATCTATATCACATGTGATTGATTACAGGTGTATCTCACGCCAACTTTGGTGGGGACATCGTATCCCAGTTTGGTACGTCGGTGCTGATGGTAATGAGAAGGATGAATACATTGTTGCACGGAATGAAGAAGAGGCACGTCTCAAGGCCACCGAGGCAGGTCATTCAGAGGACACACCCCTAATTCAAGAAGACGATGTATTAGATACATGGTTTAGTTCCGGCTTATGGCCATTTGCAACTGTCGGTTGGCCACAAACTGAGAATGATGGTAATGACATGTCCGACTTATCACGATTCTATCCCGGCACTTGTTTAGAAACTGGGTATGATATATTATTCTTTTGGGTGGCAAGGATGGTCATGCTGGGTATTGAATTAACTGGTGTTAGTCCATTCCAGGTTATTTATTTGCATGGATTAGTCCGTGCTGCTGATAATACAAAAATGTCTAAAACGAAGGGTAATGTTGTTGATCCGTTAGATACCGTGGCTGAGTATGGAGCGGATAGTTTACGATACTCGTTAGTCACGGGTGTAACGCCTGGTCAAGATATTCCATTGAACATGGATAAGATTGCAGCAAACAAGGCATTTGCTAACAAGCTGTGGAATTGCTGTAAGTTTGTTACCGAGAATGCATTGAGTGGAATTGATGACAATGAGAAGGCAAGTTTGGGTGTTACCGGACCATTAGATGAAGATGAGCTAAGCTCGTTGGCATTACCAGAACGGTATATCATTTCAAAGTGTCATGAATTGGTAGAAAGTGTTACTAGTGATATTGAGAAGTATCAACTTGGTGCGGCTGGGAGTAAGATTTATGAGTTCCTTTGGGATCAATATGCAGACTGGTATATTGAAATATCAAAGACTCGTTTGTATGAAGGCTTTGGTGGTGGAGGGGATGATGCTAAGACGGCACGACGTGTCCTAGTTTACATCCTTGATACGAGTATGCGTCTTTTACATCCCTACATGCCATATGTGACCGAACAACTGTGGCATCACCTCCCACGTGCTCCCAAGGCTGATGATATGGCTGCACACTCATTAATGCTTGCTGACTGGCCACAGATGGATGACAGTACGCCTCTTGCAAGAGACGAGGATGCCGTTGCAACATTTGAATGCTTCCAGGCACTTACTCGTAGTATTCGCAATGCACGAGCTGAATACAATGTCGAGCAAGGAAAGAAGATTAGTGCCACGGTAGTAGCATCAGGTCACTTGAAGGAGGCCATTGAGACTGAGGTTAAGTCTTTGGTCATGTTAGCAAAGTTAGATCCAGACCAGACTGTTGTTGTAGAAGCAGGTAGTGATGAGGCCAAGGCAGCAGCCGCTGGTGATTCTGTACAGCTAGTTGTTCAAGATGGAGTTGAGGCATACCTTCCACTCTCTGGACTTGTTGATGCTGAGAAGGAGAAGCAAAGACTGGAGAAGCAGTCATCTAAACTTACCAAGGAGATTGAGAAGCTGGCTGGTAGGTTGAAATCAAAGGGATTTGTAGACAAGGCTCCGCCAGCAGTAGTAGATAAGGCAAGAGCTGAACTTGCCGAGTTGGAAGATCAAGCATCCAAGGTTGAGTCAAGTTTAGCTGCTTTGAAGTAGAATGTATAAAGTAGTAGTAGTAAAGATGTGTTATACAACACATTATCTTATACATACAATATACAACTGATCAATGGGTGTTACTTTAAGCAAACAATAGGGGCATTGTGTCATACATGAGGCAAACATTTCAACGCAATCAGCAAACATAATCATACAAGGCAAGTTCAATTTTAGCAAACAGCCCCCGTCAAATCAACACCCTCCAGTTTTCTCCAGGTTGCTAACTCCGCTCTACTTATTGAAACAACCTTTGGATCCATTCTCCTTTATCCAGGTGCTGTTTGAATTCTCATGTGTGAGTGAAAGTAAAGTTCATCAAGGTATAAAAACTGAAAAGGCCATACTCACCAACGATCATCTCGATTGCACTTACGCCGGTTAAAGTTTCCGCAATCAGTGCCAGAACAAATAGCCTGACAGCTGTCTAGACCGTGTCCCAAGAGCATCAAAAGTAAAGTCCCAGTCAGAGACAGTACCCAACAAGTTACATCCTTTGCACATGACAGGAATCCCGACACGTCCAAGACTAAGGACGTTGAGATGCGAACACTAATACAAGAAGCTCGGCCACTAGAATTAGGATACATGACAACATTTGTCGTATGGCCTTCTTCAATGATTATGTTTTACACTATGACACTTAGGACATATACTACAGGACAGAACGGCAAGGCCGTTATCTTACTCTGTTCCATTCAAGAATTTCTGAGGAGTTCATGTTGAAGAACCAATAGTTCTCGAATCTCATGCAACTGTTGAAGCATATGACGTTTCTTTTGAGTAAGAATGGTTGACAATATGAAAACATCATTATCGTTGTTAACATTAGGAGATACTTGTCGGGGGCTGACAAGCCATGAGCGGTCATAGATAGACGTAGGATTGATGATGACCTTATCACTGGCGTTGGAAGAGGGTGATTCGATATCATTTGTGAGCACGTCTTTCACAGCATTCTTCTGCTCTACTTCATTGAACTGGAAACTACAAGCTCGCTTCTTTAGAGGGCCACTTGTCGTCTTGCAATTCTTTGCCAATAGAGTAGTAGTACTCTTTTGACCAGTGGTACCAAGAATGAGCATTGCCTCAGCGGCCTCATGATCAGTAACCTCATGACTGCTGGAAGATAGATGCCCAACAGGTGGAGTAGGAGAGAGAGCATCGACTGGTATCTCTTCCTTCTTCTTGGACAGCTTCATCTTCTTGAGGGGCTTGCTACCGGCAATTGCAGTTGCAGGTGGCTCGTCATTACAGTCATGCTTCTTCTTCTTTTTCTTGGATACCTTCTTGGTCTGCTTCTGCTTGGTAATACCCAACGCCTTGCACAAATCATCATACTCCTTCATTTGCAGACGATACACTTCACGATTCTCTTCTGATAGCTTATTGAACACGGCCTTAGCAACATCATCACATTCCTTCCATCCCGTTTGCATAACCTTGTTAAGTTCAATAAATGTAAAGATGCCATTCATACTCTTACGATGTAACCTCTTGGTATGATCTCTTGCCTGTAGGTTCTTGAGCTCAAAACAGATGCAATGACAACGAAGAGTATCTACTTCCGCTTGGGTAGACGTAGATGCGGCATATCTTGTGGCTGCTGCTGTCAATGTGTTGTAGTACTCTTCCAACCCCGGAGGAGTCATGATGAGACGGCATATGGCATCCTTATCTACATCATCATCATTGGATAAAGCTAATAGCCGGATGATGTGCTGCCTCTTATATCTGTAAAAGAGGTTGAATGAAGACAGTGGCCGACGAGGCTTTTGGATATCGTTTGCAGATGAGATGATCCTGGCGGTAGCGGTGGAGTTGTTCATGATGCTTTTATGATGCTTATATTGTGAGATTATGCTGTATGAATTGCAAATGCAATCGTACCTTTGAGTAGGTAGGTGCTACCATTTCGTGCTGATTTGTGGCAGTGGAAAATTGCATTGCATTGAGGTTTTGAATCTCTATTTGAGGTAACCCCATGAGTATTTATCCTCGGGAAATAATAATTTGTCCAATAAATCTACTGCCCAACAATGATGTAACGGAGGAATCAATAATAAGGCTCTTGGTTACCCGATCAATTATTGGGGCAATAGAGTGGATCTTAATGTCTCATAATTTATGGCCTTATTGGGTCAGGACCATTTAGAATTCTCACCTTGGGTATGTATGTACCCTCGTGGAAGAGCTGTCTTTGATTAGCAGAATAGAAGCAGTAGTGTTCCTATTCTGCTAAGCGGTAGTGTTCCTCTTGGACCACTATGGATTGGAGCATATAACTACATACGTCTCCTCCTCAGGAACACCCTCGTCAGCTACATGAATACCATCCACAAACCGTCCTTCGTCACCCTTCTTTGGTAATGGTATAACAAATGCCTTCCCTCCTCCTCCCTTTTCACCTCCTTCACTTTCAATCCATTGGATACGTCTACTATAAGCCATGGGATACTTTAATATAACATCTCTCCTATTCAGTTCCTTATTCCACAATCCAAAGTCAAAGTATATCTGATGTCGTTCCTTCCATCTAATGAAGGATTGATTACATGACATTTGAAAGTGATGATCTCGCATTTCATCGTTTGTAATTGCCATTACACCACCAGATGATGATGGAGATGATAAAGAAGATGAAGTAGAACTACTACCACCATTGTATAAAGCGGCATGCATCCAAAACCAATCATCATTCATACCACTAGGTGTACGATACACTGTCAATTTGTTGTATGGAGCTACATTACTATCCCACTTTGATATAATTTCATTAGCATATTGTGGTACAATCTTGGATGTAAAGTGTCGTTCATGTAAGAATAGTATGATATGATCTTGTTGCTGTTGTTGATTTGGATTGTTCTCTAACAAGTGACGAAGTAAATGATCAATTTGATTATAATCAACATGTTTGGGTGCATTCTGAAAGCTTTGATTGAAGTACCTGTTTATAGGTTATAAGAATATGAGCATAAGATGTGAGCATAAAAATAAGCATGAGATGTGAGCATAAGATATGAACAGAATTCAAAGCGTTCGATTGAAACTTACCCAACATTGGCACCATCAATAACAACATTGTACGGTGGATGCTCTTCAATAAACTTTTCAAAGTTATTCCATGCATTAATTCTCCAATTACTTTGTGGTTTATCCTTCTTCTCCTCTTTCTCATTCAGTTTCTTCTCGTCTGTGCTAGTAGTACTATCATTATCTTTGACAGTCCAACTCTTGCTTTTTCTATCACTACTATTAGTACCATGTACCTCACTAACACCCTTGTTAGTACCACCCCTAGGTCGTTTATTACCTTTTCCTCCGCCTTGGAACTTACTAACATTCCCTGTAATTGATCCATTTAATACTATTGTTCTATTCATATTAGTCATTGATTTCCATGACTTTGTTGATAATTCTACTGGCTTTAGTTTGTACATGAGATTGGTATGTTGTGAACCATCCTCGTCATTGCATACTTCAGAAGGAGTGGTGTTAGTGGTGTTTGGCAATGTTAATTGCCCGGTGGTTGTATCTATTGAACAATTATCATATATACTCCATCCACTACCATTGGTAACACTATTAAATGATGTTAAATCAACCTCACTGGGTGGCAAGGTTACCTCATCCAATGCCGACTGTGACTCGGTTGCAACATCATCCTCCGCCATATCTTTATCATTAGTATCAGTATCTTTCAGAAACCAATTAACTATAGCATCCCTACATTCTCTACCCGGTATTTGTATTTCATCAGATACATTACTCAATATCCTTTCAATAACTTTAGTATCATGTAATGTTGTAGCAGCTTTGAGTAGGGATGTATATTCTACTTCGGATAATGTTATCTTTGGTGATATACCCTCACCGAATAATAATGTCTCTTCTATTTGTTTCTGATTCTTGTTGCTATTCTTATCATTAGTGCTTGTACTGTCTGCAGACTTGCCATTATCAGCACTTGCAAGCTTGCTATTATTTGAGTTGTTAGAATTCAGTTTGGCATAATTAGGATGACCAGTAGACATTCCGCCGCTATTATCATATAATCGTTTCCATGTTGCTAATGCCTTTATTAATCCTTCTTTAGTTGGTTTGTTATTGTACTTGTTCTCTTGCTTCTCGTCTTTAGAAGAGAAGTCATCATCATCAACATCATCTGAAGTAGAAGAAGAAGAAGGAATGTCACCACAATAACCTCGTAATAAAGTACTATACAATCTCAACTTGACTTTACACTGCTGTGTACTTTCCGCTTCTTTTAAATATTCTTCTGCTTGTTTATAGTTATTATTACGTACGCTTAATCTAATGAGGGCAGTGTAAGCTTGTTCAATTAATGGTATTTGTAAGGAAGATAGGAGTTTATGGATTGTTGTTGCGTGTTGTATACGTTCTTTTAATGTGATTTTGATTGATGATGAATTGCTGTTGGTAGCTTCAGTTATATCACTGCTATTGACACCTTGTACCTTGTCATCGCGTTTACTATTCTTAGGAGTACCAACATGTATCTTCTTCCTCAAATCCCCACTACTATCCCCACCACTATCCCCACTATCACCACTACTACCACTTTCACATAAGTTCAATAATTGATAAAAGACACTACCATCAATATATACTAAATCATTTAAAGCATTGTAAAAAGTTATTAATGCTAATGATAGATTTGATGTTTTACAACAATTTTGGATTGTACGACGTGTGGATAGTTGGAGTGGTGGTATATGTTTTAATTTTTTATTACGCTTCTTCTTTTTTTTTGGTGGTTGCTCGGTAGTGTTGTTGGTAGAAGAGATGTTGGGGTTATTGATATCTTGTCCAGTCTTGTAGTAGTGTATATACCGTGATAGTAGTTCAGGTGTGTATTGTATGTTGTTCATGTTGATTGGTTGTGATGTGCACTGATTATTATTGTTGTCTTGAGAGGATACCATCGTGCCGCCGCTTGTTGAGGTCACTGCCACTTCTTTTGCAGTGGTAGCAGTAGAACCATCTTCTACAATCATGTCAGTGCTCATGATAAATAACAACGTCTTTTGGGGGATAACTATTGCAATGCAGAGAGACTTTAAAAGAGATTGATTGCTTGGTTTTGACTTGCTGGGAACGCGTGCCCTTTTTGGCGATCGACCGTCGCCATTTCGTGAGTATGTGAGTGAACTATTATCAAAAGGTGTGCATCATGTCCAACGCTGTGTACTAGCTTCACAGCAAAGTCCTCTCCGACCCTCTACATAATAATATTGGTAATATGCATGACTCCATACTCCGTCTAATAGTTTGGTTTGGAGAGTTGCAATTCTACTCATAAATTTATAGCAGAGAGTTGCAATTTGCAATAGATGATTTGATCTGTATCGTATACATCACAATGGATACAATATCAGAAAGAAATATTAGCAACATAATGATGGACTTAGAATCTCAACATGCCCGTGTCGACAGCTCACAAAATGTGGAAATGCCAATCGACGGCAATGATACTTTGTACCCTGCGTCGTCTCGAATAAAGAATCTTGGCGTTGAGCATGTAATTATAAATTCTGCTCCTCCCACTACTAATAATGTTAATACTACACCTTCGTCGTCTAGAACAAGTTCTCCGATATATCTACCCACAACATATAATATTGCTCGTAACTTATCAACGACTACAGTGAAAGATAATGATATTGAAGTATCTTCGGCCTCAACACCAGTAGTTAAGAATATCACAACCAAGGCAACAATGAAGAAGAATAGCAGGCCAACAACACCAAATAATACCGATAATAATACAATTGCAACGTCACCACCAACACCACTTGAGGAGGATACGTCAGATATTGATCAAACATCAAACAACAATAATAACGATACTCAAATATCATTAGAACAATTATATCGTATCCAAAACATCCATACCAAACTTTTATCCAACAATAAATGTTGGGATTTCAATTATATCAGTTTATTATCAATAGCAGCTTTGATTACCGCTATTGGACTACTATCCTCATCCTCAAACAATAGTAATATGATTATAATTAGTGGTATGTTATTATCACCAATTATAAATCAAATTATTAGTTTAGTATATGGTATATTACTATTGGATTATAAAGTTGTGTTTGGAAAGATGAAGAATATCATTTTGAGTTTAGTTTATTGTGTTATTGTTGGTTTATTGATTTGTAAGTTGTTATCTGTTTTATGAGATGTGATTTGAGGATGATGTGTGTATCTTCTAATCTCACATTTCGTGTATCCTCTCGTTTACTTCTTAAGGTCTTATTGGCACCGCATTACCAATAAACCAATCTGACGACTGGTCTACTGATGAAATGCTGAGTAGAGCAACACCATCATCATTCTACAGCGGTATTACAATTGCATTCTTAACAGGTATGGGTGTAGCTCTTACTGTATTCGACGATACAATGTCAAAACTTGTCGGCGTGGCAGTGAGTGCCTCGATCATCCCACCGGCTGTTAATTCTGGATTGTTATTGATATTGGCAATGCAGAATGATGGTGAATGGTGGAATGACTTCACATTGACATTTGATGAAGGAGTGTATGATGAATCAACTCCCAACTATAGTCAAATGGCAGTCATGTCATTACTCATCACAGTTGCCAATGTTGTCTTAGTAACTTGTGGAGCAACACTCATGTTTCGACTCAAGGAAGTGTTACCAATTGATAAGGAAGAGTTTTGGTATGATCTCAAAACTGCCCGAAAGTTACATAATGGTCAAGGAAGTATCGTACTTGTTTCCAAAGCTCAGGAAGTCGCCGAGCTCTGAATATGAATATATGTATGCATAGTACATATATACTGACACTTAATGTCTGTTGAATATACAGTTTTGAGCTATATAAACATAGAGCTTTCCTCTATACAATACATGGGGTATCTTCCTAATTTAGCCTTAGCTTTGATTCTCTTCATCAATCAGGTATTTACAATGTTTTGTTGTTTAAGTCTTTTGATTTTCATCTGCATTCCAATCCCTATATCTTTTAAGTAGATGTTGTCTTCTCTCTTATTCCCTTTCATTTGGCTACCAACATTCAAGCTAGCTATAATATCCGCGCTTCCGCAAAGAGTATTGTTTTCCGAAACAGTTTACATTGTCTCTGACCATTTGTCTTGTTCTCATATCATACTCTGCGGCTGATTCACATATCTTCATATTCACAACATTAGCTTTCCAATTTCCAAATTATCACTACTTCGACAGGCCCTTTAGATCAACTTAGTTCTTAGAAAAGATATTACTAAAGAAACTACTAATCTCATCCTTCAAAGAAGAAAAGTTTGGCATTTCACTCTCCGCCTTCCTGTTTACAGCGTCATGACTGGGGTCTAAATAATAACGACGTTAGTATTTGTATAATATGTAGGTTAGAACACATTCCAGAGCATATCAGAGACATAACTCAAATCTCAAAGATATAAGAACATAATAATAAATGACACATGATGTGCACAAACTTACCAAAGTCTACACACTCATCATACTGACCATACTTTCCAAGGTAGCATTCATCATCGACGACAACAATTTCATGATCAAGTTCAATAGGTTTGGCAGCTACAGTAACTGGGGCATCGAAATCGGTGTCTTCGTTTGCAATTGCACTTGGAGAATAAATGCTACGAAACACTGGTAGTTGTAGTTGTGGCGTGAAAGCCGACGTAGAATTAGCTCCGCTGAGGAGTATAGCAATGGTGGCGGTAGAAAAGCGAGTCATGATAGCAACAAAGATTGATAGCAAACAAGTAGTAATGTAGTAGTAGTAGTAGTAGTAGCAAAGATTGATTGCACCATCTGCCATAACCATCTGATTGGTTGTCATTTTTTTTGCAGAGCATTAGCGGTATCCTCTCCCCTTTGAAACGCCCTCCTTCTATTTGAATGGATATTATTGAGGATGAGGAGTATATATCTAGTAATACCACCAGCTGCTTTGCTGTAATAAGTAGTATACTACCAAGAGGAAGAATTAGGACGATACATATGGCAATTATAGGAGGGGGCGGGTATCCTTTCATATCTTTTGGAGTGAGGATTTATTTGATCATTATCTTTTGCAATGAATAGTTGACAGACTATAATGGAAACAAAAACAACAACACAAGCTACCAGAACAAATAAACTGCTACTCCTAACGTTATTCAATCACGCTAGTTGGTCTACATTACATGTTGCCGCTCGATACCTTCAAGTATACGCCGAACCAGCAAAATTTGACAGTCAAACATTACTCTCCTCCGCCAAAGGAAGTGCGGCTATATTTCTATATTTGATTGGTATCATCAATTCATGGTGTGTAAAAAATGACACCATAAATAGTAGCTTGTCTTCTACGAATACTTCTTTGGGTGTAGGTGCTACATATTTGGTTGATGGCGGCCATGATGGCGATCCTGATTCGAGTGATGGGTCTAACGATACAGACGAATCAATCATATCAAACAACGACAACTTGCAATCAACATATCAGCAGTCATCATTACTTTCTGTAACATCATCTCAGCAGAACCATGATAGAAATCACAGTAGTGAGGCTAAACATATGATTGAAAGTGAATTACGAAGACAAAAGATCAAATACACTCTCTTATTTGCAATTGTATCGACTACTAGGGCAAGCTCAAACATCGCAAGCTCCAAATACACTTATCCATATAATATCAGTGAGTTTCATATTGGTTTAGTTATAATCCTGATATGTTTGCAATGAGTACAAGTCTATTTCTCATCATTTCATTCTTCTTAGCACTCATATCAAGCTTGACACCAATCATTATTGCCTTGTTGGATAGAATTCTTCTTCAAAGCCCATTTCCACCATTACTCTGGCCAACAGTCATACTCTCAGGATTAGGTGGCTTCCTTATTGCAATATGTCAGTCTAACAACGATGGAGACAGTAGTATATCATCTCGAGACAATCTCATTGGATGCTCTTTACAACTCCTATCAGCAATCTTCTCAGCCTTTGCCAGAATATTAATGAAACAAACGGAACATATATTGACACCTACACACATTGTACAAACCAACAACATATTCAACTGTGTCCTACCGTTATTATATACTTTGATTACAAATCCATCGAGTTGGAGAGCATTTAGGTATCTTCCATTCACTCCCAAGTCCTTGCTATCATGGTGTACGATTAGTATTGGCGTTTATTCATTTGCAAGTACTCTTCAAATCAGACTAGTACGTATACTAGGCCCGGGTTTCTATAGCAGCTGGGTTTCAGTTAGAGTATTAGGTTCGATTATTCTATCGTCTCTTGTGTTAGGCGAGGGGATGAGCAGCTTGCTTGAATATATCGGAGTAGCTTTGATGATTATAACAGTATCAATATATCTTGTCGAGACTAGGAAATGGATGGACAATAGGAAGGACGAGTCTGAGATTTCTGCTGAAGCTAGAGAAGAAGGAGAGGAATTGGAGATGGAAGATTCTCCGGTATACGAGACTCAGATAGCTTAAACACGGCAGTCATAATTATGAGTAATGTAAATTAATATACAGTTTTATACAACTATCCAAGATAGTTTCTTCTTTATTTCCTCCTTGTTCTATTTCATACTACATACCGTCTCCGCGCCATTTCTGAATAACCAAACATTAACATCCAACTTAACATACTCCCTATCAAAGCACTCCAAACAACCTCGGGATATATCGGTGTCTCACCATCAAATGCCATTATCAATATGATCAAATTAGTAATGAAAGTTAAACAGAATATAATCCATGCGGCAATGACTAATCCACCTAAACATACATGTCCTTTACCCGATCCTTTGGACTTGTGTCTCATACCAGCGTAAAAGGCAGTTAGTGATGCTAATGTGAAGCATAATGTGCCAGCACCGCCAGTACCTAATGCCACTGTACGTGTTATTGTAAACTCATCATGTGTCGTGTCATCTAATCCTGATGTGCGTAAATCTTCTGCATTGTATGTACCCACTAAACATGCCACACCAAATACGAGACCTAATATAAACATAACTACGGATGTTATTGCAAATTTAGAAAACTTTTGTGGTTTCTTTGGTGGAGGCGGGGGTGATGGTGGAGGAGGAGGTGGCGGCGGCGGTGGTGGTGGAGTTTTGGCTTTCTTCTTCTTTTTTTCTTTTTCGTCTTGTTTTAAGACTACTACTGTTGGTTGCTGTTGTTGAAATGGACTACCGTAGGATGCTGGAGCTGGAGGGTAAGGATATGGATACGGCGCTGGTGTAGGCGCTGGCATTGGCATGGGATATGGTATTGGCATTACTTGTGGCATTTGCATTTGTGGTTGTTGTTGGGGTGGTAATGGTGCAGATTGTGGAGCTTGAGGAGGTCCTCCGCTACCTCCAATGTGATGTACATATATTGTCGATGAGCCATCACCATTTGGTATCGTTGTTGTATGTGTCCCTCCTCCACTTGACGGCGGCATTGCAGTTTGGCTTATTGGTATTGTATTTGGTGGTGACATGGCTTGCCACATGAAATGATTGTTATTTTATTTCAGCTATTGTTGAATATACTTTTGTTGGTATCCTTATCTCCTCATTTGCAATAAGTTTGGCAACTATGAATCGTTTATACTCTTAGTATGGTATGCTGTAAGGGGTGCTCAATGTATAGATAACCATAGACGCCTCTTGTGTATGTTGTTGTTGGGGGGTTTTGTGAGCGAGGGAAGTTCGTTTGCAAGTGAGAATGAGTGTCAAGAAATTCTATCTCGGTATCCTAGAGCACAAACCTAATTTGATGCCATGTTAATTGCAGCCATCATACACACCATACATTGACAATAGGCCTATTATATTGGTGTCAATACGATGGGGAATAGCAATTCCACTCAAGCAGGAGAAACTGACCCTTCATCCGATTCTGACATGGATGTACAAGCAGTCCAAACGAGGCAAAATCATGCTATGTCAGCCATAACTTGTGAAGAAAACACCACCCCAACAAAGAGTCCAATGCGTAGCTTGCTATCAAATACAAACACAAGAGATACTCACAATACTAGAAGAGTTAATGCACAAGATATACGAAACATATTTAGAGGTAGTACTACAACAGGCAATGTGTCGATGAAGCAAATTGAACGAATTAAAAGAATGCATGACAAAATTAGTGACGGCGTCGATTGGGATTTTAACTATACAGTCTTGATTATAGTTGCAAGTATCGTTGCTGCTATTGGCTTGGCAACTGATAGTGCCACGACTGTCATTAGTAGTATGCTACTATCTCCAATTATGGGCCCAGGTGAGTTGCATACATATAACATCGACTAATGCTCACATCTTATGCACTTCCTTATTGCAATACATAAAATCACGAATGCTCACATCTTATGCACTTAATCTTATAAAAAGTACTTGGAATGGCATACGGCATGATTATTTGGGACGTACCACTCATCAAACGTTCGATGAAGAATGAGTTGTTGTCCATTCTGCTATGTATTGTCTTGGGTCTTATTGCTAGTGGATGCTGTGCCTGGACTGATATGGCAAAAGAGTGGCCTACAAAAGAAATGCTCGGCAGAGGGAGTCCAACAACTTTCTATGCGGGAATGTAAGTCTATATCTGTTCTTCTACTTATACATGTAATGTACTCTTTTCGATATGAATCAATGAGTACTCATGTGTTACTGTCATGTCTATGTCTATAGTCCGATCGCCTTCTTTAGCGGACTGGGAGTTGCTTTATCGGTG
>Ga0214480_100768_pt1 | contig 15517 bp, 6 predicted proteins | sample M1_20Mar14CPVII9_3_FD_165042 | JGI IMG/M metagenome (GOLD analysis project Ga0214480, IMG submission 165042) | Marine eukaryotic communities from Monterey Bay, California, United States - M1_20Mar14CPVII9sort6BwellE17 | ecosystem: Environmental > Aquatic > Marine > Unclassified | place: USA... | reverse complement strand
CCTTAACACTATTCTCTGATAGTGCCGAGGATTATGACGACGAGCTTAATGTTCCAATCATATCGGTGCATGATACTGTAGATTGTGAAAAGAGAAATATGCTGTTAGCTTGTCTGGGTTTGAAGAACCAAATGATGACAACACTCATAGGCAATAGTACTGAGTATGAGTTGGTAGATTTGCTCCTCAAGTTTGATAATGATAATATCGATCCTCTCTCAAGAAAGAATGGTGCTGGCTGGAAATCCATGAAAACCGATGTGCCCAAGTTGTTTCTATCACTCCTTAGTCAAGGCAAGGTCGATCGAGTAAGGATATTCATAGCCGAAATGTTGCTAGACTTATTTGATGGTGAGGTAGAAGTACAAAAGGAGGAGCATTATACATTGGAGGGCGGCAACAGCAGCAAGAGTAGTAGTAGTGGTGACTCGAGCGTGTGCTCATTAGTTGCGGCATCATTAGACACACTATCAAAGGATGATGTGCTCCTGCTTGTGAAAAATCTCACATATTCAACCACAGACAATGACAAGGAAATCCTCAGTGAAAGGACTCTCATTGTTCTAAGCTACCTCGCTGGTGGATCAGTGGCATCATCGTCTAAGCAGGGTGATGGTAAATCATCACAAGAAGTGGGATGTAAGATCGTTCTTACTGAAATGTTATCGAGTCTTGATAGTTGGGCTGGATCGTCAGGCAATGATCAAGCAATCAAGCTTCTGTGTCTTTTGGGAGCAAGATTTGGGGCGTTGAATGATATCGGCACTTCTATTGTTTCATTGTTGAAGACTGAAAAGAAAAAGACTAAGAAACAAAAGAAAGGAGGCAATGATAAGGGAGAAGACGACACAAGACAAACACATGTCGATACTGCTAGGGAGTTTTTCAAGTTTGTTGCGTCACTTGATAGATTAGTGAACCACGAGGCAGCAGCCAACCCCATTTTAGATAGCTCGTCATCAAGGGCAGTAGCAGCAGCATCCACAACAAATCAAAACAGTAATAGTTCGATGGTAACACTGAAAAGTGGCGAGCAAATTCCAAGAACATGCAGCTTTGTTGAAACGGGTGAGGGGTTTACGGAACAACATTGGTATAACTGTTACACTTGTGGACTGCTGTGGGATAAGGTATGTAGCAGCAGCACACTCCAGCGGCTATTATTCATTTCGTATATTCTCAATTACCCTTTCTTATATATTCATCAGGGATGTTGTTCGTTATGTGCCCGAGTTTGCCATAAGGGTCATGACGTTGGATACTCACGCAAATCGTCGTTCTTCTGTGACTGTGGTGCCGAAGTGGCAACTGCTATTGCCGAAGGACGAACACCATGCAAGTGCCTTACACCAGTGGCAGAGGACGTCATTCGAGAAGTTTTTGGAGAAAACAACAATAATAATGTTGAACTCGTCACACAAGAGACACATCAAAACTATCCTGAATGTGTCTTTACTGACTTACTTGTCAAGAATTGTAAAGTAGATTGCCAAGCTTCATTGAAGAGTTTAGTTGACGAAGCTTCCAAGAAGGAATGGAGAGAATCAATCCTCACCTTTTTCAATGAATGTTATCAAACCACCACGCCAAACACTACCATTGATTACTCCAAGCTATTTGCTACCTCTGCTTCAGAAGCAACAATCGAGACGGGGATCGACCTCGAGCCACGATCTGGAACTCCGCTTGCAATTAAAAGACTAAATCAAACATCAATGTTTGCCATTAGAGCGGCGAGGAGCTCTGCTCTTCAATCTCGAATGGTTACTACTCCTGGCGGTAGCAGCAGAACAAGCAAGAATGCCGTACATGTCCAAACAATTACGGCTGATAATCGTGGACGACTTTACATTGCAGAATCGAGTACTGTAACGTTTTTCAGTGCCATACCAGTGGTGAATGTGCGATATATGAACAATTCTACATCTTCACACCTATCACGATCCCAGTTGAACACGCTGGGCTCTGGTGGTATCCACTTTTCAATCAGTGGTATGGCCATTTGCAGAGAGAATAATCGTCATCTCTTACTTTGGGGTGTATCAAAGGCATGTGTAGCAATCATATCAAAGAAGTTTGACAAGTTCGAGAGAATCATCGAACTGAAGTTGAATCTAGAGCCCTCTGAGGAATACTTGGTCAAGTGTGATTGGTTGCCACAATCAGAGTATCATATTGTAGCAGTATGTGGCACTGTTGTGCATGTGTTTGATCTAAAGCGAGCAGAGAATGACGTTTGCCATTCAACTACACATTATGCCCTTGCATATGAGGATGTTCTCGTCAGATCTGCAACATTGATTGGCTCACTCTCTGCCGAAGATGACTGTCTAGTCGAGACGAGGTTAGCGTTACTACTCGATACAGGTCGTCTATTCTTTCTCAGTCTTGCTGTTGATGGAGATGGCAACCTCGAAGAGCATGGCGAGAGCTACATCGAGACGGGTCAAGGCTATCAATTCCCAACCGCTGGTATTCGTAGATACTCTGATTCCGCACCTGCCGCAAAGGGAGCTACTTCATCCACGTTTGGAGAGGGTACTTATGTGGCATATCTCGAACAGAGCAATTTGTTGTTGTATCAATGTACCTCGTCGTGTTGTGTGGCCTTTTTGTTGGACAGTGACGGCTCTATATTTGGTAGCTTCGAATTGCTGCCGAATGTTATTTCTGCTGATACAATTGGTGGCCATTACGGTATCCAAGGACCATTCACTCAATTTCAAGAGTTGGGAACTGTTAAGAGAGGTACGGAAAGCCTTTACAAGGTATCATGTGTTGGTAAATCAACAAGGTCCAATCAGCCACGATCGATTGTTCTCGAGTTCAATGAGAAATCAGTGTCCGTAAAGGAGTTACAGTGGCCGGCTTCTTCATCATCTGGACTTGGTTTCGTTTCAAGTTACAATTTCGTTGGGTCATGTACATTTTCGTGTCCATATCTTGTTGGTGGTAAAGCCTCAGAAGGTCGTATCACTGACATCACAACGATAGAAGAACGAGCATTTATGACTTTGATGAGCTCAAGTGGTTCACTTCTCTTCTGGGGAGAGGATTGTCCTGGTAGTAGAAACCATTACACACCTTCCACTTTGATCAAGCCTCCAGAAATCGGGTACTATGAGAAATTGATCAATGCAACCCAAGATTCATTGGTATTTGGTGGTGAGTTTGTGGGGAGTACGAATCCAGAGACTGTCAAGAGGAAGTTATCGTTGAATAGTTCTGACTACGCTATGAGTCCTTCCAGCAGCTGTACTCTTACTTGTACATTAGAGGATGACAGCTTAGCCATTGTTGCCGTCAGGGTTTTGGTAGGCTCAATGCCTGAGTTAATCCCAAGGGAGATGATTGTCATGGGAAGTGGACGGAAGTTATTGCCAAAGCGGAACATCAAACGATGGTACGACTTCCCATTGACTGATGAAGAGACTCTTCTGGCATTAAGAAACGGGTTTATAACTATATGGATCTCTTCGTGTCACGATACAGCAAGCACCCCGATCATCGACTCAGTTGAATGTTATGCTCGACCTAGATCTGAGTTAGACTATCTGAAGAAAGATGGCGATGATAAGAAAGCCAATGATGATGTATTACCAAAACTATCGACAACATTATCCGCTGAGGGTCAACCTCCTTGTGATCTGTTGGTACCGTGTATTCAATCGTTGAGCAACTTAACAAAAACTATGGGCCAGAACAACATGACCTCTCTTAGTTCAGGAAGTAAAAAAACCATTAGCCAAATCATTCAACAAACTGCATTAGATGCCTCGGTCAAGAAGGGAGAACTTAGAGATCAGACGATTGACTTCTTGAACAAAGCGGAAGGAGACGAAGCAAGCCGAGCATTATTGGTCGATGAAGCCACGTTACGTGGACTCATGTCAAAATTGAAAGGCATTGATCAGTATCTATGCTCTGAGTATGTAGATCTAGATTATGTCTCAGCAAAGCAAGAAACAACGATCAACTGTGCCTTGGAAATGTTGCTTCATATTCTCTACTCTGGCATAGCAATTGCTCGTGTTCGAGGTGACAACTACAGAAATGTTATCACCCAAATGATAGCTGACAAAACATGTGAAGGTTCAATGGCTCTATTAGGAAAGAAGGTTCTTGATTTCTGTCAAAACGAACTGAAGGATGGTCTGGGAGCTTCACTCAATTTGTCTCATCTGGCAAAATTTGTATCCGAACTAATTCTGTTTGAGATTGCGGCATCATGCCCTGCCGGCGGCTCTGATTCTAGCACTAACTTTGCTCAATTTGATACCTTGGCAGAGTATCTAGTGATTGATTCGCCAGAGATTACAAAATCGTGCTGTTCGGCTATATCAAGTGTTATCGGAAGTAATGGTGGTGATAGCAGCAATGAAAGTGGTGACGACACAAGTTCTGAGAAAGAATCTACTCCAACTGTGTCAGGAACCATCACCTATCAGTGTGATGCATGTCTTACCTTTCCAATAACCGAGAGGAGGTACACTCTCGGGGGAGAGATGGATGTAGATCTCTGCAAAAACTGTTATGATACAGGAATGGCTTACTCAAGAAGTCATAATTTGAATGCTCCCGTTATAATTAACGGCCAAACACTTACAGTTGAGAACGAAGACATGACGTGTGGTGAGATTCGACAAATGGTGTCGAAACCTATTGCTATTAGTTTAGAACAGGCTGAGAATGCTAAGAGAGCCGGTCTACATAACGCCATAACAGGCAGTGCTAATAAGGAATTGGCTGTGAAGTCAAACTCCTCAGGTATTCAAAGCATGGATATTGATAAATTGGACAGCAGTACTACTGAAGGTGAAGAAGTACCAACAGAAGGCTTCAGGTCATCTATCTTCACGCAGCTCCTTGGTCTAATCACCAAGTCTCTTGATACAGAGAATTCAAAAGATAATGTTTCTTCTTCTCCCATATCAAGTCAATTGATTGTTCTTTTACTTGATCTCGTCCTTAGTGCACCATCTGAGGAGCTTAAATCTGCAAGAGGAAAAGAAATGGCGTTGGCATTGACAAAGAACTTACCAAGTCTTGTTCAAGTGTGCATATCAAGTGAAACTAGTTTCTCAGAGCACTGCAGCAAGATTGTTAGATTATTACATACACTTTCAGGCTTGGTATTACAAAAGAAAGTTCTTCATCGTGGCCCTCCTTTGATTGAAGACGAAAAGGAGCCTCCAAGAGCACTCCATCACCACAAATCTGATAAAACAGATCCAAGGTAAGCTGCTTTGACTTTTATCTCTTCTTTTTGCTGTATGATATCATTAATGTTCCTTGTGTGTATCCTCATCTCTAATCTTCTTCTTCATACTTCTCATTCACTTTTCAGATTCATATGTGATGTGCATGGCGCTCCGGCTGTTCGTAGACGTTGCTCACATGGTATCCACAAGGACCGGCGCTTCTATGTCTGCGGCCTTGAGAAGAATAAAAGGTGTAACTACTTCAAGTGGTCAGATAATGTGCCAGAATTGCCACCAACTGCCGACAATAATACAAAGTCTCAAACGGGTGGAGTAGTAAATCAAATAGTCTCACGTACTGATGCAAATAATATCTTTGTTCCAGTACAGATTGAGCTTGAGAAGATATTTAGCAATGAATTACAACAAGCGTGGTGCAATCTTGTCAGTAATCAGTTTGAAAAGAATCAGTCTGTAGTTACATCTCCTCAAGATGAGGAACAGAAAGCTTCATCTGATGCAACGTTCCCATCCGCAAAAACAGAAGCAGAAAAAGAGAATGATGCCGAGGATGGAGTGTACAAGAGCATGGAGAAGTTTGGGAGATCAACACCACTGTCAACCGAATCCGATCATGACGATTTTGATCTCGCTGATGAAACAACGGAATCGTTTCTCTGTTCGAGTTTAGATCTCTTTTCTTTACTTGCCTCTAAACGAAGCTCAAGTCGTGACAAAGCGGATACACCTGCATGGTCATCAGACTGGTTTAGCGTGCTTTGTGAGATCATTAGTACCGGCGCATCTCCTATGCTGAGACAATTGGCAAAGTCAATGCTACAGCGTCTTTGCGGTGACCGCCAAGAAGTATACCTTCGGGTTCGTGATCATTATGTATTTGGATTCCGGTTTCGAAAGCTCCTCCAAAGCTCACAAGACATTCTCGAGTCAGCTTTGATGGTACGCGAGCAGTCAAGACAATGTGGCTCAAGTTGGAGGGACGAAGAAGTAATGTTTGAGAGTCTTCCGGCATCTGGCTTACTTGGCGTCGAAGACCTCATATCTGAGGATTGGTATAGTGTATCTACCGAGGAAAGCATATCCACAGTATTGGACGAGTTGCTTGCAGCTGCTAAGCGAGGTGTTGGGACAAAAGCCCGTTCAAATAGTTGGAGGAACTTTTGTGGATTAACTTCTATGTCTTTCTTCAATAAGAAGAAGACAGAAGACGGCATTGCCGGAGAAGAAGACCTTGAAATGCTTGAGCAAATTTACCATAGATCTCCTATGGTTTCATTGTTATGGCTCTGTTCATGTCTACAGGGATCAAATCAAATCAAGGCACTAACATTGGCAAACATAGCCCTAGAGGAATTGCATTCCAATAGCGCTGTCAAATTCCAAGACAAAGACAAAGATGAGGTTGATTTTCTTGTAGGTTCATTGGGCACTAGCCAGCCATCTAATCCTGAACAATGTTTGATGGAATCATTCGCTGTAGATGACCTCCTCTCATTCATTAAGCAATTTGTCCTAAATGGGCGGTCTAAGGATGTGAGGTCTATTTCAAGCAGTGTGGCGAAAAAGATATCATTACGCCTTTCATTACAAGACAAACAAAATTTGTTTTCTTGTCTAGTGTGTGGTCCATTCCAGCACATTGGTACTTTAGGGACGTCATCCAACGCCTTTTGTGACCTATTACGAGGGTTTGTTGACTCCTTTGGATCAGAGTTGGACTTATCGAACATCTCATCAAGCATTGCAGCCTCATTTATTAGTCAAATGACCGTCTTGAATCATTACTATGGGCAGAATCAAGGCCTCATGAGCAAACACGAATCAGATGTAGGCGGTCCAAGTTGCAATCTCTCCAACTGTGTATCATGTCAGAAACAAACGCCTCCAAAGAAAACCAAGTCAAGTACTGCTGTCGTTGCTGCCTCGAATAGTGCTGCAGGAACTTTTTTGCCAGACCAAGTCAGACCCTATCAACGCAGTCGTCTGGAAGCATCCTCTGCAGCAGAGGTTAGTTCAGAGTTTTCTAGTTATCATCAACTAAAGTTCCGTGTTGCCTTATCTCAAGTGCATGTCACGGTGACAGATCCCAGAGGAAGACTTGTCAAGACAATTGGTATTTACTTTAGCCCTAGACAAGTCAACGATGCTAGCGTGTTGAAGAGTACAAAGTACACACATCTTTGGCAGAGATGTGGCACACTTAGTCTAGCAAGAGGTGCGACGGAGGCAACCTGTCTGCTCAATAGCCCCGTGATAGCAGCCAACTTGAAATTCACATACGAAGAGTTTTATGAAAAGGCATCCAATAAACGAGCTGCAGATGGATCTTTCATTCTTTACTGTCCACGATGTACACGCCAAGTTCATAATGCTCATGGTAAGTAACTTGATGCATAATAGATCTGGATGCTGCTATTCTTTGTTTTACTCATTATCTTCTCCTTCTCCTCCATGTCAGGTGTCTGTGGCAACTGCGGTGAGGTTGCATTTCAGTGTCGGAAGTGTAGACACATTAACTATGATCGATTAGATGCATTCCTATGTGTTGAATGTGGATACTGTACTGCTGGTGCTTTTAGCTACGAGCTGACGGCAGGGATTGCTTTGAATGCAATTGCAATATTGGATGAAGATGGGTAAGTTGACTTTCTTCATTTGCCATCCTTGTTATGTATGTATCATCAATACTGACTTTTATCTTTTCTAACTCAACACTGTAGATTCCAACGAAGCATGGCAATGTTGCAAATTGCAAATAAACGTCAGACCGAACTCCGAAACAGTCTCAAGAAGAAGGTTACGCTTGCTATTGACTCTCAGAGGAAACTTCGAGGTGATCAAGTGGAAAACCTTGATGAAATGGTTTTGTACGGACCTCAACTGAATCGTGCACTTATGGGGTTCATGCCAAAAGCAGAAGGCACTGATGATGACGAGCCACCAAGCAGTAAGAAGAAGTCTTCTAAGAGTTTGGCCGGAAGGGAGTCATCGTCTTCTTCAAATAGGGCGAGGAGGTATGTCAATAGTATGCCTTTTTGCGCTTCTTTTCACAGCGAATGATATACGCTCATTATACTTTAAAACCTCACTTTCTCTTTATATATACACCAGTTTGCTAAGTCTAGCAAGAAGCCTTCGTGCTGATGGTGGCGATGCTTCAAGTCGGAATGACATTCTAAGACAAGCATTAATGAGTGTTGGGGGAGGTCCTTCATCTGGATTAGACTTGGACGAATCAGACATTCTAAGTGCACTGGGGGCATCATCCAGCAGTAATGATCCACTGAGCCGAGTAGTTGCTAACATGCAATCGAGGAGTGCTCGGGCCTCGTCCTCAAGGACAGGCGATGGAGGAGGAGGAAAGAAAGATGACAAGACCAAACTCTCTTCGATAGAGGAGAGAAGCCGTCTTCAGACACAAATGCGAGAGGCCGAGAGGGAGTGTTACGAATTAAATCGACGCATCGATGCATGGAATCGTCTGAATAAAGATTGCTTGTCAGGTTCTGCCAACATGCAAGCTTCATTGAATACCGTCAGACCATTTGCATTCACACCATCAACCTGCACATCCTGCTCAATGCAAATGGCATATCAAATATTATCTCTCCTCCATGCAATGTATGTTACCAACATGTCACAATCAGAGCATACGGCGACGATTGATTTACTCCGGTTTCTATTAAAAGAGTCTGAAAGCTTGACTCCAAAACTAAAGGAGCTCAAACATCGTGTAATAATTACCCTGGCTAGTACCTCGGATGTTGCATCGAAAATTGTGCTGACTGAGTTAAGAGCTAGGCTTGGTGCTGTTCAAGATGTAACGAGTGCCGAGATTCTAGGAAGAATCATTGAGTTGGACTTTCCATCGGTTAATGATTACATTCAATTGGCCGTGGATACTTTATCTAGTTGAGGTGAGGGGGGTATTGGTAGCAGTTTTAGATAGAAAGAAGTAAGAATTAAATGTTTGTAAAACTAACAGCAGAATCTATCTCTCCTTAGGCTCTCGAGCTGTTCATATACTTATGATAATCAATTCTTATCCCATATTATCGGAGTCAGTACACCGAGTACTCACAATTATTAGCCCGTTCCCGCGAGGTCAGAAAGATACCGCTTTTTGTTGTTCTCCAAATAAAAATAAAGCGGATCGGAAGTCAGTTCGAAGAAGAGATTAGAGATGCTAGTTGTATGAATTATGAACTCAAGATATTATTAATAATGGCTGATATTGGTATTTTGAATAATGATGATGAGGGCGGAGAAGAGGAGAGGCCCAGAGTATCATCAAGATTTGACGTTTACAATGCACTAACTTCAGCTGAACATCGAGGTGGATGTTATTCAAGTGATAGAGCTGATGGCACAACTACTTCACCTGCTCTTCCATCTCTTTTAGGTCTATGTATTAATGGTGTAGGTAAAATATCTCTTCCATTGAGTCATCATAACGAGGCCATCAAAGCAAAGGCAGAATTGATTGATGATGATAAATATAACAATATATTCCAAATCGAGCCTGATAGTGTGACGATTACAAACCCAGCATATGATGTCGCATTACAAAAGTTAGTGAAGCATGTTGCATACAAGTTAGGAGTAAATCCTTCCAACATATCAGCTAATTTGGAAATGTTATTAATTATGGAAAAGGGGAGTCGGATTGATTGGTCGGTAGATGATTGGACAGAAGGAGATGATGGAGAAGGAGGAGATATTTTTGGTACTCTTTTAGTTCAATTACCATCGTCATTTACAGGAGGGGGGTTTAGTTTCATTCAACAGGGCGAAGAAGATGGATCGTGTATTACTTTCAGTATGGGTGGGGGTGTTAACGGGGATGCTGAATTTGCGTTACATTATTTATGTCAGTATGCAGAGTGTCAATATAAAATGGACGAGTTGGAATCAGGATCACGTGTTCTCCTAAATTATTCCCTTCGATATGAATCTGATCGCGATGAAAGGCATACATTGGCCATGCTCCGTAGCTTCATGTTGCCACTCGAACAATCCATGGCATTCCTACCGCCTTTGGAACGGATAGTTCTCATCCCTTTGTTAAAGGAGTACGATGTGTCCTCTCTTATGATGAACGGTATCAATGAGTTATCATATGAACACCGGGCAAAAGCAGAAGCAATCAAGGCAGGAAGGAAAGGGGATTGGAAGGTGTTGATTGTTAATACTAAGATGGTACATTCTTACCCAGATAGTTATGAGACGATGATCAATTTTACTACAAAAACAACAGTATTACACATGATTGATGAAGATGGAAACGATGTCACAAAATCAATGAAATGGCTAGAAGAGATAACTGATTTTGATTCAGTAGTGACACAGAGTACGGGCAATCAGATGGGAATGATACTATCCACCCGACCTGATGCTGATCCATATGACGAATATAACGAATATGGGCCTCCCTGTCACTTTCCCAACGAATGGGGTGAGGCGACAAAGAAAGACACTGTTTCATGCTGTTGCTATAACGGCAAAGAGTACTGCTCAACTCATAATGATGATAATGATTCAACAACATACACGGCTAGTTTTATTTTGGCGTATGATCAGGCATCTGCTGAGCCTGAACTAATATGCCTCAGTGGTATCAAGGGCGTGACAACAATCTCCGAACGAGTTGTTTCTACCGAAGACTATGGTTTGCTTGAAAGAATGCTGTCTGTGGTTGAAACTAATAAGAAATCAAAGTTCGATAAAAAATCGTGCTGCAGTTTGTTAACAATGATGAACAAGTCAAATGTTCAAAGAACAACGATTATTGGTGCCGTGAACAAGGTGTTATTAGGTCTTTCTACTCATTCTGAGCCCGACGACAATCTTTGCTCGGCAATTCTTGCCTCAGTAGATATATTTGGGTGGAAAGAGCTCTCTGAGAGCGTCAAAAAGCTCATAACAGATAGTGCTAGGAAGAAATCAGGAAAGAAGAAAACTCTTATCAAGAAGACAACGAAAAAGAGTGTTACCAAGCACATCAGTAGAGTTGGTCTCTCTAACTTTCTTCGAAGAGTCAGTTTCATTCTAAGCATCGAGAGAAGCTCTTCAGACTGTTCACAATCTGAGGCGGCAAGTCTTATTTCTGGTTGTATTTCAGATCTAGCGAGAAGTGATTGTAAGGACACTACGAATCTTTCAACTTCAAATGTTGTAAAAGTTGGTTCATTGGTGGAAACATACGGTTGGAAATCAGTATCCAATGTGTTTGAGGTTAGCCTTGCCTTTTTATGGAAGTTAAAATCCACACTTCCCATTTCAACTCTATTGATTGTGGCAGAGCTTTTGATGAAATTACACACAGCAAAGCATGACATGAACAGCCATTTCAAGAACTTCGCTATCAACTTTGCCAGTGGGGTTACACATGAAATTCGCCCTTCTTCGGTAACTGCACTCTCTGGTTATTTGACTGGACGACAAGAGGCTTTATTTTTGAAAAGTATTAGGCTCTTGTTACAGTATGGGGAGGAGAAAGAGTTTGATGCGTTCGGTAAAGTGGCAGCATCAAAAGAAGACATCCTAACAAAGATTATGACCTCTATCACCACGTGCATCGATGGAGTAGATAACAAAGATATTCTTCGTGGTATGTTGAATAAGTGTCTCATTCAACATTCTGTTCCAGAAAAGAATTGGGCGAAGGATAAGAGAATGGTTATACCATCCCAACACATCCGCCAGATCATTGCAGCTCGGCCAACGATTTGTAATGAAACGGACGAAGTTACCGGTAGACTGCCTCTACATTATGCAGTTGCAAGAAGTGGCATCAATTCCCGAAATATTATTGAAATCTTGAATGAGAATAAAGATGCAGCTTCTATGATCGATCCTGTATCTGGTTTGTTCCCATTCATGGCGGCGGGGAGAAATGGTAACATCAGTGCATCGTTCAATCTCCTCCTTACTGATCCTAGTCTCATCCTCAACACTACCCAATCAAATACTGATGACAGAAAGAGGAAGAGGGACAACTCTGAAACTGGTAATGCAGAATCAGAGGTAAAACACCGGGAGATGGATATAGTCAAACACATTCAAGTTTTAGGTTGTGGCACGGCCGAGGTAAATGGCACATATACTATCACAAATAAGTTGAATGAAGGGTGTCCAATATATCGTAAGAAAGGTGAATACGAAGGGAAGACAGTAGACTATGTTTTGTTTTGTAGATCATACGGTGCAGCTAAGTATTGGAACGTCGGCATTGCTGGTAAAGCAATATTTTTCTATCGAAGTGCGAATGGAGTCAGAAGTAATGGTAGCTTTCTTCCTCCAATGGTTTCGAGTGGCTGGGTTGTGAAAGATGAAGGCCAATCGCCTACACCCGACTTGGTTTACTTGTCATCAGCAAGTGCTTACTACTTACCTGTAGGCTGGGTTGATAGAGAAGGGGGAGACAACCGTTGAAGAGATACTAAAACAGCCTCTTTGAGAGAGGCTCATAGTATTTGTATAGATAGAAATAGAATCTACTTTTAGTTCAAATCTATCGCATGAGAGACTTATTTATTCCATATTGTCGGAGTCAGAGGCCTCCGTTCTGCAAACATATAAGTGTTCTGAAAACCTCCATCGACTTGAATTACTATCTCGTTCTTTGACTTGGAAGCATTAGTCGAAGATACCATGACTCTATTGCCATCATCTGTAGGAATTGTTGTATTATCACTACCGACATCGATACCCTTGAATAAGTTGTCAGCCCACACATCAAACTTTGGCTGGAGGTGCCATCGTGGTGGGCCACTCCAGCTCTTTCGATTGAAACTACCATTACTACAGACTTCTTTTGCATCGAAAGAATGCTTGCCAATGTGAAATATATCGCCTCTGTTAGCATGCAACATTTGTGGCAAACAACAAGGCTTTAGACAAAACAATTTCACATTATCATTGTTGTTGAACATATCAATAGACTTCAGAGATAAAGTGCCACATAGATGAACCGCAAGAAGTATTATGGGCCCATTTGTTTTATCAAATATATGTTTCTTCATTTGTCTTTGATTACATGATTGTTTAAGATCTTGCTTTGATGTATATAAAGAGGAAGGCCATGTAGTGAAGTATGATTCACCATTTTTATTCTCCCCATATATGTGATCCCAATTCATATGATGTGGCTTAAGCTCTGTTGTTTCCTTGCTTGCTATTGCCCATGCCTTATCTATCAATATAAACCTCTCCACCTTTTGAGGAGGCAGAATCTCACTCAGAAACATACTGAGGTATCCTTTCCCACTACATAAATCTATAATCGTGAATTGTTCATCAGTGCTACTACTACTTGATTCAACAGCTTGCTTCACTGCCGCTATTATTGGTGCCGATTCTATAAGTTCTTTGATAACACGATCTTTTTTGAACAGTCTTTTCCATAACACTGGGTTGCCTAATTAATATAATGAGTATATGACTTGAGTAAAAACATAAGAATAGCAAGTTACGCACATAAGTCTACTAACCTCTATATCTTTTACGCCATTTAACAATAGCATTAACAGAATCATCATATACTGACGAATAAGTATTTCTACCTGGACAATCTTTTACTTCTTCAAGAAGCCAATCTTTAAACTCATTGTCTGTTAAGCCATAGTTGATATCTGGTAGTGATGTTGATGATATTTGTGATGCATGAAGCCGTGTCGTTGTTGATAAACTGATGGCGACGAATACAAAACCACTACAAAAAGAAGACATAATAATGATTGCAAAGCATAGTGGTGGTACTACTAGAGGCATCATTTGCAATGTCGATAGCCGGTGATGATGATGTGTATTAGAAATTGACAATGATGACACTAGTTTCATATAAAATAAACAAATGTAAATAAAGTTTGGCGGATGATGTATATCGCCTTAGTCAGTATATTAGTTCGTATGGTATGGATGGTATGAGGTAGATGTTGATAAAGATAGCAATTTTTGTTGATGGAACGTTTGAAAGTTACTCGTTCGGATATAGTCTGGATATCCGGATTGGTATCTTGACATAAAGAGTTGAGCTCATAACCTCAATTCTTTAAGTCAATTAGAGGTATGTTTATTACAAAGAAAGAATGCTATTTGATTACAAATATATCTTTTCAAGAGCTCATTGTAGCATGTGTAATTTCCACGTGGTATCTAATACTGTCTTATCAAAAGTATATTTTAATTTGATATGTACTAATGACTCATTTTGGTCCTTTATATACCTACACTTACACAACAACATACAATACGATACTACCATATTAGTGCCATATTGGATCTCTGCATGCAGCCATTATTTATTGAATCTCAAGTCGGGTAAGTACTTGTCCTATTGTTTTTCTAGATGTTGGACAGTAGGCGTTGGTTAATTTGTGACTCCTTAATAATATGGTGTGGCGCATGGGCGTGCTATTATGTTATAATAATGACATGACTCTCTGCTGTTACCAAATGGATGGTTTGCAATATTATATGCCAATTGCAATTGAACATGGTGTATCGTCGGGTATTATAATTTATCATTGGGTGGGTCGCCGAGTTATCGGGTGCAGATAGACAGTACACATGATGTGCTCAGTTGTTGGCGTTGCTTGTTAATATGGTCCATTCTACTTCTACACCATTACCTCCCATTGGCCCTCCCATTCTAATCACCCCCTTTCACAAAAACAACAACAATATATCTATCTTATTATATCCACAGACTTCGACGGCCACTATTTATCAATCTCCTACACACATAAACAAATACTCATAAAAATGAAGTTCCTTCTAATCGCCGCCACATTATTATCTGCCAATGTTTATGCAAGGGAAGCTCCTCAGCTTCGTGGACCTGTATTGGTAAGTTTAAATTATATATATATTGTATGTGTGTGTTAGTATGTTGATTTGGCATATACATGATATAGGTATTCTCATCTAACAAAATTTCCCTTCTTTATATATTATTCTATTGTTTCCCGAATGAACAAATAAACAGATTGATAGTCTTATTGGTTCATCTAAATCTAGCAAATCTGGCAGTGGGCGTTCTGGTCGCGCAGGCTCTTCTTCTAAGAGTAGCAAGGGCAGTGCTGATCTATTTGATCGTCAGTTTGCCGATGTAGGTTCCAAGAGCAGTAAATCAAATGGTTCTTCTCGTAACGGTCGTTCTTCCTCAAAGAGTAGCAAGGGCAGTGCTGATCTATTTGATCGTCAGTTTGCCGATGTAGGTTCCAAGAGCAGTAAATCAAATGGTTCTTCTCGTAACGGTCGTTCTTCCTCAAAGAGTAGCAAGGGCAGTGCTG
>Ga0214480_100766_pt1 | contig 15548 bp, 11 predicted proteins | sample M1_20Mar14CPVII9_3_FD_165042 | JGI IMG/M metagenome (GOLD analysis project Ga0214480, IMG submission 165042) | Marine eukaryotic communities from Monterey Bay, California, United States - M1_20Mar14CPVII9sort6BwellE17 | ecosystem: Environmental > Aquatic > Marine > Unclassified | place: USA... | reverse complement strand
TTAATCTCTTTATTCTTTATTCTTTACAATTATAAGCACAAAAGAAAGATCCAAAGTTGTTACGGAGCCACCATAGGGTATCCACTTATCTTTCCACATGTAACCCATAGAATGCGTTTCTGTGACATAGTAAATACCAGTGCCAAAGGACTTTGGGCCAATATTTTATCAAAGAAGTTCGAGTTCTTGATGGACATGGCACAATCTTCAAATTTGTTCACTATTCGCTGTCCATCAACAGTTACGCGTTGCTTCTTGAAGGATGATAAAATACTGTTCTTCAACGCAGTTCTTCCATATTCTAGGGCATTATTGTGTAACTTTGTAACAGCATTTCTAAGGTTATTGATGTTGATTTTGTTCTCTTCAACAACATGATCCGTTGTGATGTGGTTGTCTGTTTCTTCGGGTGAGACAAGGCGGCTGTGATAAATCCAGAGATTATCGACTAAAGTTTTTTCATCGAGTTTATTCGATTTGATTTTTTTAAATACTACTTTGCATGCATCAATGGGTAAATGAAATGCCTGTGATGATGTTGTACTACTTGCAGATGGTGGTGGTGGTTGTTGTTGTTGCAGCTGCTGATGTGGCTGTTGTAACAACTGTTGACGTGGCTGCTGTGGATAATGATAATTCATCTGACATTGGGCATTCTGTATAGAAGCAGGAAGTGCGGCAGCATTAGGTTGTAGTTGTTGTTGTTGACCGTTGTTGCCGTTGCCATGATAAGGTGGTGCAGCCTGTGGGAAGCTGTTCAGATTAACATTGCTATTACGACCATTAATGTTGGTAGTATAGCTTATTTGGCTGGAGCCGCCTGATTCACTCGACATGATGATTGGTGTTGTGTTATTATTTAATACTATATTATATATGAGGCGAGGCGATAGTTGTTGTTGCTGCCCTGTAGAAATTATTATGAGGTCGATGATCATCGGTGCACCCTCAACTTTGTTGAAAAATGAATTGCGTCCTCAAGTAGGAGCCACGTAGGAACTAGTAGAAAAGAGCAAAATTCTCTTGGGGGTATCCTATATTTTAGGGTATCTTGGGATGTCATTGGTGCCTTTCGGCATGTGCTTCTATAATAGTGCTCAAAAAAGAAGTATATACTTGCAATAACATATTATATAAGATCACTTCACAGCACAATTACACAAATCGTTATTATTATATATTATATTATGAACAACAGTGAGGTTCAAGTGGCCTTTAGCTGCCCATATGATTGTGGTTTTCATTCAACAAAAAACGATGATGATGACAATGACGCTAGGTGCACCAAGTTTTGGCATAATGTATTCAATCCTAGTGTAACCGACCAACCTTTTGGTAGAGCTAAATGCCCTAATTGCGGCAGTTATATACAACAATGTCACTACTGCAATAAAAGCACCATTGACGAATATTGCACTACGCAAAAACGCTCATCAAAATCTAGGATGAAAATTCATTATGAAAAGGTTCATGAACCTACTATTAACAAACGACCCAAATATGAACCAGAAACACCTGATTGCATGGATGTTGATTTCTCAACAAATAATGAGCAATATGATGACGACAACAATGAGGGGTATGATGACAACAATGAGGAGGATTGTTATTATTCATCAGATGATGAAGAAGAAGAAAATGAAATCCAATTGTCGGAACATGAGAAACTTATTCAACAAACAGCCAATGCACTTTTAGAGGCCCAAGAAACAATTCAATTAGAGGGAGTAATCAATATGGAGGGATTGGAAAATGATATATCTCATCTTAACGAAAGGACAGATAGTGAAGAAGAAGAAGATGATTCAACTGTGAGTGGTGACTCAAATGGACAGTGCAATTATGACAATGGTCGATCAATACACAATTTTGATCGATTTGAAATATTTAATGAAGGATATGAAACAAAGTATATCAAAGGTGACAAGAGTAAGCCGCCAAGGATAAACCAAAATCAAGCCTACTTTTACTCAGAACACACCCATGGTAAAAACGGCGGATGGCGAAGAAATGTTGGTCTATCAAATGTTGGTGATCGAGAAAGGATTGATAAAATTGCCAACATTGACGAAGCTGAAGCTATGTTCTATATGTTAAAGTTATTGTACACATTACCTGAGAGTAAGAGGAATGAATATTGTACGGCACAAGAGAAAATTGACAAGGTAAAGCAGCCTCAAAATCTTAGCACAGATACAGAATTTCCTACAGATAAGAATGTGATGAACAGGAAGATATTCAAAGGGAAGAACTCCATTGTTGCGAACATGCCCCATCCACAAGTGAAACTGCAACACGGTCATGCCACTGTTGGATTGATAGAGACAATTCGACACAGTCTAGGTCATGGGGCAAAATTTAACTTTGCATACAATGGAGCAACAAAAAAGAGGAACAAGGAAGGGCTCAATGGGACAATAGCCATGGAAAAGCTAATCAAAGATGTGGTCAGCCGTCATCAAGATAACAAAGAGACCGACGAGATTAATAGAACAAAAATTGGCTACTTACTCCCCTGGAGTGATTCCTTCCTCCGATGCTTCACCAAGCAGAAGGAAAACAGTGTGTGGATTCTAACTGTCACTGTTTGCCCCCCAGAGGATGATATGAGCTCCAGTTTATACACCTATGTGTTAGCTATGGGGAGAAGTGATCTCGACCATGCTCCCATTATTAAGCATTTTATGGAAGAAGTTTTAATAGCAATGAATGGTTTCGAATGCTACGATGGAAGTAATGACAAATTCCAACGAGTTGCTTTTGGGATGATTGCATGGAATGCTGACCGTCCAGAGAGACAATCCATCACTGGACAAAGGAAAGAAGGCTTGAATGGATTGGTTAATGGTTGGGCAACAGCTCCTGACCAAACAAAATTTCCATCCTGTCCCAAGTGCTACATTAGATTAATGGAGGCTACTGAAGACAATCCAGTCTCACCCTGTGAAGATGGGAGATGCTGCAACTTCGTGTTCTTTGACGGTGCAAGTAAAGATGGAAATCCGAGTGATGACAACAAAATTCACTATAATAATAAGACCTCTGATGCTTACCCATCAACATATGTCGATCTTGCAAGTTGTCCAAACAAGGAACACCTCATTACTAAGGTGCCACCATGCAGAGCAATTGGACTGAAGTATCTATGTCCAATAAAACTGACAAGGGATTTGGCAACAACATTGTTGAAAGTTGCATATACAGGGGTTGTACTTGGTCAATGGACAAGTGCTAATTTTAAGGAGTACTTGAAGACATGCAACATTAGTGGGGTGCTAGTGGATAGTCTTTATGAACATGCTGAAACAGACAAAGAGAAACCTCGGTATAATCCTGATTCTGTTGAGCAAGACATCTGGGAACTCTTTGAATGTTTTGGTTTCCTATTTCCTAACTTACCAATGCACGGCTTGTGTCATGGCATGATTCCTGATGTATTGGACATTCTTATGAGGATCTTAAATAAGAAGAAGAAAGGAGAGAACTTCAACAAGTACGCAAATATGATATTGTCAGAAATATCAAAACTAAGGCTGAGCTATTGCAAAGTGAAGAATGTTCCCAAGGCAGCATGGGTTGCCGAGAATAGCTTGGCTTTCATGAGACTAATGTCATATCTGTTTGGATCATACCTCTCTCAACATCCATTGGGTTCAAGCCCTAAAGATAAGGAGGTGACGATGCACATAATGTGCATGCTAAATGCATTTCAAAGACTAGTGTCTCTTCTCATGATCAAGAAGAGTGTTTCCAAGGTGACAATTGACAACTCCATGAGGTTGTTCATGGCTTCTGCTCATTATCTCAATAAGGTATACGGTGTCTTGTCAGACAAGAAGCACAAGGTACCAAATGGAGAGAGATTTTTGGTAAAAGTTGAAACTTCAGTATTGGTATCAATAGCAAAGAAACTCGGGGTTTATAATGCTAATTGGAATGAACACACCAAGAAATCAACCATCATTAATAAGATTAGGACACCTCGCAATGGAGAACTCCTTACATTCTTGACAGAATCAGAATTCTTGACAGAATCAGATCAAAAGAAGTGCAAGGACTTTGTAAAGGATGAGATAATTAAAGAAATTTATCTCAAAATGTGTCGAGATGGAGAAGAATGTGATCGATCTGGATTAGATGCTGCAGAGGAGCAAAGTCCAACAAATTATTTTTATTGCTGGTATAAAGGGAACTGGTTGAGCTTCCTAGCTACTATTGCAGATCAGGTTGAAACGCTTGGACCACTTCCCTTGATTTGGTGAGTTGTATGTGAAGCTGCATTGGTTTTATGAGTCCACACACAATCTTATATACTTTTATATACACTCACTATACATAGGGAGGGGCGCAATGAGAGACAGATAGACAGACCAAAGGCTGTCCTTGTATCATACAGAAGATCGCCGACATATCTCAAGACACGGATGGAATACATGTACAAACTACTAGGTTTGGATTGGATTCAGAATTCATACGATGATGAAGACTCCAAAAGGGATTGGTTTATTCATACCCACAGGTATAGTTCATCAAATGAAATAAAACTCCTTTTTACACAAGGCAAGCCAATCAGCTGTGTGCAGTCAACTAATGAGAGTGAGTTTTACATTTACTGCTATTCTGAAGGAACAGATGTAATTGGTTATATTACAGTGAAAATTAATCCCAGTGACCACCGTCAGCACATGGGGCTGCACTATTGTTCTTTTGAAATGGTAACAAATGATGATAATTCACCACATATCTCAATAATCAAGAAGGATCAATTAGATAGCATTGAGGGTGATCAAGGGGCATTGATGTTGCCACTCCAAAATGAAGATGATGGCAACATGTTCACACTGGTATATATGGATTGGGATGTTCTACTTGTACAAGATGGAAAGGAATCAAAGGGAGCACCTATTGTGGATTACACACAGGACTATGTTGAGAGCATATTGAAACTCCAATAGTTATAGGTTTAGACTGTTTATGTAACTTCTTACACAATTATTCTTCTGCTTTTAATATATAGTAGTAGTGATAAATAGTTCTGTGTATATTTCTACGAGAGAGTGATAGGTCGAGAGAGAGTTATGGGGTCGAGAGTGTTCTCTTGTTGCAAAACGAATTGCGTCCGGTATCTTAAATTGCTCCGGTATCTTTTTACGTAAATGTTGAAAAATTACATATTTATTCAAAAAATGTAGACTAGATTTTTCCCATAATCATTTTTGATACTTTCTGAAAGGCTATGTTGGTGCACCTTCATAAAAACAACATAATGATAACGATAATAAGTAATATAATTATATGCAAAGGGTGACAGCCTCTCATCTTCCCATCCTCTTTTTGCAACAGATAATAATAGGTAATAACACCAATAAATAATTAACATTAACATTGTATCTAGTACACAATACACTTACAGATAAAAAACACTTTGCAACCAAACAATACTTAACAACGATATAGAAGATTGCCTAATTAATTAATACCAACAGATATAACAATATGGCTCGTACAAAACAGACAGCACGTAAGACCACAATAGGTAAAGCTCTTCTTGCCCGCGGTAAGAAGCTCCCCACCAAGGCAGCACGTGTAAGTGAATCCCCTTGCAAGTTGAAGAAAACTAGTAAGAGGGCCTATCGTTTCAAACCAGGAACCGTTGCATTACGTGAAATTCGTAAATACCAAAAGTCCACTGAATTACTAATCCGCAAGGCACCCTTCCAGCGTTTGGTACGTGAGATTGCCCAGGATTTCAAGAGTGATAAACGTTTCCAGTCTACTTCTGTGATGGCATTACAAGAAGCATCTGAGGCATACCTTACTCAACTTAATGAAGACACCAACTTGTTGGCCTGCCATGCCAAGCGTGTTACCATTCAACCCAAGGATATTCAGCTAGTTCGTCGTATCAGAGGAGAAGTAACAAAAGGAATTTGGCACTCTGATGGAATTGCAAAGAAGAAATAGTGATGTGATTTAATGAAACAATATGTTGGTGGGGAGTGTGCAATACAATGCAATATGTTGGTGGAGAGTGGTTTCATTAATTATTATTTTCTAAGTAGTGGTGTAATTCAGGTGTGTACTATGATTAATTATTTAAATAGTGGTAAATGTGTGGGTGTTAATATTGGTTGAAGTTGAGTTGGTAAGCAGGTGTCTGATAAGTTAAAGCACCATTCTCAGGTACATAAAATGATTCTAGTTCCCTATATTTACTTCTATTGATAATATTTTTAAGTAATACAATACTCTAGTAAAGTTGAATGATTACACTACTACATCAACAGTTGCACCAAATTAAATGTTTGTAATGCAAAATAATCAAGAGTAGACATAATCATGTAAAGACAACAATCACGGCTGCATCACAATATTCACCACAAACTATATAAATAACCAAGTACTCTCAACTACTACCAAATCCTAATGCCACCACATACCAATTTAATAATGTAATGCCACTAAGTAATTATTACACCCCAAACCCCACTACTTTCCATTATTCATGGATCAACTCTTTCTCCCATGATACGACGGGCAAGCTGAATATCCTTAGGCATGAGGGTAACACGCTTGGCATGTATGGCACACAAGTTGGAGTCTTCTTTAAGTTTAGTAAGGTATGCCTCTGATGCCTCTTGAAGGGCAAGGACGGCAGATCCCTGGAATCGAAGATCACTCTTGAAATCCTGGGCAATCTCACGTACCAAACGCTGGAAGGGAAGCTTGCGGATCAATAGGTCAGTAGTCTTTTGGTAACGACGGATCTCACAAAGGGCGACGGTTCCTGGTCTGTAACGATGGGGCTTCTTGACACCTCCGGTGGCGGGGGCAGACTTACGTGCACTCTTGGTGGCGAGCTGTTTGCGGGGAGCTTTACCTCCGGTGGACTTACGTGCGGTTTGCTTTGTACGTGCCATTATATTGTTGTTGTCGATGATTCTATTGTTGTTGATAAGAGAGGTTGATGATGTTGACGTTGAATTGCAATAAAGATATTGTTGAATTGCAATATTGTTGAATTGCAATAGTGTATGTAATATAATATATTATTGGATAATATATACTTTGTTTTATTTTTATTGCAATATAAGGAGGAAGAAAAGGGAGGGGAGGAAGGATAATACACGAAGAGAAGTTGTATAGTATTCTTTTATAGTAGGATCGATGTGATAGTGCCGCACTTAAATTTTATGTGAAGATTTCACCCAATGGAACTGCCACGACCAAACGGATACCGATCCAGTGCCTACACAGGACTAAAATGAAGCGTTACTTTCCGTCTGTCTGTCGATACAAATCTTTTTCCTGCTAACTCAACGCTATTATGTACTTGCTAACACCATACTTCACCCCTAAAGATCAAAGTAAATTCATCTTTGCTATACCTCTTCTGTAGTAGGAGTAATAGTGGCATCATATATACCAAAATATGCCAATCAATAGCAACAAAAAGCGTAAAGTTGAGAATAAAGTAGAAGATTATGTTCCTCATGTAATCAATTCAGGAAGCACTGCAAATATTCCCAATGGTGTAACACATGTACAATTTGATTCGAATGTTAGAGAAATCTCTGGGGAACCGAATGCTAGAGAAATCTCTGGGGAATGGATTGCAACAATTCCCTTTCCGGAAAACTTGACTGTGAGAGAAGTAGTATTACATCCAGGTCTTAGAGTGATTGGTAGTAATACCTTCAGATCAATGCGTCATTTGCATAGAATCGACATACCCTCTACTGTTACCAAGATTGACGATTCTGCATTTGAAGATTGTCAATCATTAAATGAAGTTACAATTCCTTTCTCAGTTATTGAGATCGGTCATGAAGCATTCAAAGGCTGTAATGGTCTAGCGCATATAGTAACTGGGTGGGCCCCAAGAAGAAAACGTACTGATGGTCTAAGAAAAGTAGTGTTAAATGAAGGTTTGAAGAGGATAGGAATTGATGCATTTGATGGCTGTCGTTTACTGAAAAGTGTAACAATTCCTTCTACTGTTAATGGTGTTGGTCACGGTGCATTTGCTGATTGTTCTAATTTACAGGATGTGGTCCTGAAAGAAGGGATTAAGTGGATTGGTATTAAAGCATTTAGGGATTGTAAGAAGTTGAAAAGTATTACAATACCTTCTACAGTTGTTGATATTGGGACATGTGCATTTGCAGGTTGTAATAATTTGAGGGAGGTGATTATTCATAATGAAGGAGTACAATTTGAAGATGATAATGCATTTTTCAATTGCCAATCATTGGAAAGGTTCAAGTTCCCAAGCCTCTCTACTCGCGTGGAGAATATCATTCAAACCGGATGGGATATAGAGGCCAAGTTGGATAGTATTTCTACAGTACGATGGAGAGCTGGGAGGCGCTCTTCTAGAGATGCTTCTAGAAGAGCCGGAGAACTTTCTATCCGTCCTGTGCATACACGACGTAGAGGTGCTACATTCCCTGTTGTTCTATATGGTGATACATTCCCTGTTGTAGGTGAATATAGATTCAGAGGAGGTACTATTTATAGAGATAGATTTGATAACATTTATGAAGTGGATACTTCGGTAGAGGTAAAAAAGGAACTGAACAAGGTGGTTAGATTGATTGAATACTATGAAATGAAAGAGTCCACAACACTATTTGAATTGGCACTATGGAAGGCTAGGATGGATTGGGCAGAAATAATATATTGCAGCCAGAAAAGGTGCTTATTGTGGCTATCTAACCCCGCCAATCGAGTGGCATACCGTGTTGAAGTTCCTGACCTAGTTAAGACGGTTATTCTACAGTATGTAGGATATGATATTTGATTTGAGAGTAAAAATCAGTACTTTATGAGAGAGTGGGTATCAAAGAGATAAAGAGTGTAGCATTAAAGTAGAGGAGAATTATGGAGCTTCATTAGGATTTCCCATCTGTTGTGTCCGTAAAGCATTTCTAATTTCCTGCATATGATTTTCATTGTAACCATCCCATACCAGATTCATCTCCCCTATTGAAATATTCATTTCCCAGTTAGAGTTATCACGCTGTCTGACAAAGGTCCTTAAAAACCCATCACTCCAATATCTCGTGATTGATTGATTGCTTGGTGCATCAATATTAATTTCCCAGTTAGAGCTTGCCTGAGGAGCTTGCAATCCATTTAAACCTTCTCTCCTTGGTAAAATGATGGACTGTCTCTCTGGACGGTCAACTGTTAATACATAGCTCTCACTATTCTGTGATCTTGTGATTAATTGATTGTTTGGTGCAACAAGGCGGTATTCAGAAAGATCCATCCACCTCATTAATCTTTCAATTTGTGTTACTCTACGTGCGGCAATATTAATTATTGTTTGTTGCAATTCTCTATTAAAATTATACAATCTCATAACAGCTATGGCCTCAGGTATTGTCCACCTATTTTGTGAGAGATTTTCGTATAGCAAATAGAGCACCTGACTATTATTGTCATTATTATTATTCATAACCAGGTTGATATAATTGTATCTATTGATGTAGTTGAAGCAACCATACTCTCTCTATGTTGAAAAATCAATTGCGTCCCCTACGGATAGTTCCACAGAGGAATCAGTATAGAAGAGGATACCTTCAAGCTTCACTGAGAAGGTACACCCAAATTTTCAACAAAATAAACAACACCATAAGCTATCTCATACACTCATACAATAACACAATGTCTACTGATAATGAATTCACAATCCGTGTAACGGGAGCAGTGCCGCCGCCTCCATTACCAAAAAAAGGAAGGAAGAAAGCAGCGGCGGCGTCCCAAAAATGTAGTTCGCAACAGCAGCAGCAGCAGCAACAAAGACGGTACAATATGAGATTATGTCCATCAACATCAATTAGTCAATTACGTAAGGATGTATATGCACTATTTAATATACCCACCGATAATATTCAATCATATCAAATGTCATTCTTATCTGGTTTCCCACCTAAAGAGTTGGAACAAACCGGTAAAGCAACAGTTCATGAAGTTGGTATACGTCCAAACGAAAGTATTACTATTCGGTTTACATTGGTAGATAGTAGTAGCAATAATGCAACAAAACACAAAGAAGTTTTACCAAGAACCGATCCACCGGCAAAGCGTGCATCGGCAATGGCAGCAAGTGCATCCTTTAAAAATGCATTAGCAGCACAAAATGCAATAATGAAGAATGAGAAGAAGAAATCTACAAAACGAAAAACTACATCTACTACGGGTAATATTAGTGGATTTAGTAATGTTGCAGCAGCTGCAAGTAAGAAGAGTAGTAAACCAAAGAAGGTAAAGATGGAAGGATCAGGATATCGATTATCAGATGGTTCATTATCTGTAGATGACACTGAAACTCAGGAGGCTGAATTATTACTTTCTACTCATGGAGAGGTATTAGGTATTGGCTTGGACCAAGCAAAACAACGTACTCGTGCTATAGAGCGTGTCATGGGTGCTTGTTCAGGAAATTTATTGAAATTTGAGGAGCTGAAGGGCGGAACTAATTTTAATGGAGGTCATGTTTTGGGGAAGAAAGAAGACTATGGTGGTGATGATGAATCAATGAGTAATGGCAGTGATAACGTTAGTCCTGCTCTGGCAGGGGGCAGTTTACCCAGTTTCTTAGGGAACGGCCTCGTTGTCAAGAATTGAGTAATAGATAATAGACTCATTGCTTAGTCCATTTTAAAAGTGCTATATTGTGTGTTGCAATAGACCAACTGATCAACCATTCCTCCCACAGGCGCATATATACACATATAATTGTTCTCTAAACGACCGTCCATGATAAATACATGAATCATTGTCAAAACATCAATCTATCCATCATCAATTTTTACATATCGTAGGTATTCGCTATGCCTTTGCAACATTGCTGCAATCACACAGCATAAGTCAGTCTTGTTAATATTAGATATATATGTCATCATCTGTGATATTAGGGATTACATCTACGAGTACGAGTATACGAGTCCCTGCGCTAAGCCACAATATATGATAACTAAACGATCATCGAATGAGATTCAGCGCGGACATGATATTAGTACAAGAGGATTAGATATACTATGTATTGCGGCAGAGTTAGATGAATTAGAATCATCAGATGGATCCGCAAATTATTGTACCTCAGTTGAAAACACTAGTAGTAATAATGTGAATGTTGTAAATCAACGCAATTATAAGAACCCACCCAGAAAGTTGTGTAGTGAGGAAGGTTGCACTTCACAAAGTAGATGCGGAAGTGATCTCGGTATAAAGGAGCACGATGGGAAAAGAAGTAAAAAAAGTATTTGTCTATTTGATGGTTGTGGAATGAATGCACAATTCCAAGGCCTTTGTAGAAAGCATGGTGGTAGGAAGTGTAGTGTTACAAATTGTACGAATCGAATTGCATATGGTGGTCATGGTAAATGTATTGAACATGCAATAATACCAACAGAATATCCTCTTCAAACAAATAGTGTTAAATTAACAAACAAGTAAGGTAATACACCATATCATTTTATGTTTAAAATATTGGCTTAGTAGATATTTAATCTATAATTTCTATGTACATGTTCATATATTGATATCATACGAGCACATTGCAATCCAATACATACATTTAGGTTGATCTAATCTCCCCTTTCCATATCTTTCACTCGTATTTAATCCATTCATTTTAGCAGTTGATAGTGATTTGCATGTGTTGTGAACATCATATGTGCATTTTTATATCATCTATCAATATTGGTTTTCAATCTACCTCCACACGACGGCCAAATCAAACCAGATATTAATATGCAGCAGAATACGTTCTCATATATATCTAATGTTGATAGATATTGATAGATATCTCCCCAACATTGTACAACAATCTTCTCTTGATTGAAAAGAATTATCTCCGCCAGTTGATTGTTGCATCGCCCTAACTTCTACTCATATAATCATACTCATACTCGCCGGCAACAGTAAATTGCCTTTGTTGATTGTCCATTTATAACACCGCCCACGTATCATTGCAATTGCAATCCCAAGTATCACCCGTGTATTTAGTAATGATGATATACATCCGTGTGCAATCGCATCAACTTTATCTATTGTTCTCGGAGTGCGTATAATTACGATATGTATTTAGTTGAATCATTTTTTGTTTATGATCGGAGGCTAATTTGATGGTTAATAGTTGCAACAGATCAATCCATCACGACGGTGCACCTTGTTTGATTTTACATATCATTATCGTGTCATTTCCGTTCAACAAATGTAAGATAATAGTGGAAGAAACAAAGTCGCCGATAATTCTACTCTGTCAACGCTGATAGTGGAATTAGCGCTAGGCAAGCTAGAGGGGTAGTGGTAGTAGTTGATGCTGATGGTATTGCAATAGATTAGAATGGATTGTACCACAATGGTGCACCTTGTTTGATTTTATATTATCTGTCATTTCCGTTCAACAATTGTAAGATAATAGTCGAAGAAACAAAGTCGCCGATAATTCTACTCTGTCAACGCTGATAGTGGAATTAGCGCTAGGCAACCTGGGGGGGAGTTAACTCCGCCAGTTGATTGTTGAATGATGTATATCTTCTACTCATATAATCATTCTCGTACTCGACAGTTGTTGCCGCCGATCAACCTGGAAAAGAGCAACAGCAATCCATCACGACGATGCACCTTGTTTAATTGTTTAATTTTACATATCATTATCGTGTCATTTCCGTTCAACAATTGTAAGATAAAAGTCGAAGAAACAAATAATCGCCGATAATTCTACTCTGTCAACGCTGATAGTGGAAATAGCTCTCGATTACCTTCTCACTTGAATTGCTGTTGGTGGTTACATGATTATAAGCCGCCATTTAGAGTGAAGCAATCACATACAAAGACAAAGGTATGTACACTGAAGGATCTTCCCTCTCTTCTCGTCAAATTTCTTTCTGGTATCTTAAGAAATTTGGCGACTAAATGGTATCCTTCAGAAATCTGACGCCGATTTTAGGCGAGACTAGAACAGCCCTTTCCGGTATCTTTCGGAAAATTCCCTACAAAAACTTGACATTTGTACGGCCCTTTTTGGTATCCTTCGGAAATTCCCCTATAAATACTTTGCTTCGGAAGACGGAGGAGAACAATAAAAAACTGTTGGAGTTACCTTAGGGTAAACTGACAATGTTCTTGCAACAAGAAGGTTTAAAGTAACATATAAACAAACGGTGGAAGGAAAACAAGTGATAGAAGAGGAGGTGATGATTCACACAGAAGAATTCGTCTTTAATACCCTTATGGGCTTAAATGACTTTTTACAGGAAGATTTTAATGAAGATGATGGAAAAGAAGATACGAGGCTAACCCCGGAGAGCCTTGCTATGTGTAAACCGCATATTTTTTGGTCTCTTGTCTTCCACTTTACTGAAGGTATTTATAAGGAGGTGGAAGCTCGTACAGTTACCGATATGATTCAGGGTTTGTTGGCTACATGGAGTAATGTTGATCATCTTAATAGAGGAGGCAGGAAGAGACACATGAGTGAAAAGGCAGTTAAGAACAAGAATCAGGGACGTGGCAAATATAAGTAAACCTAAATAATAGAGCGATGTGCTGTGATATATATTATGGTAAGAATACCTTACATATATGATTCCTACATAGAATTATTACATAAATTTTAACACTTGCTATTTTAGTACCCTTACTTTCACTTACCCCCCTTAACAATGGGAGCAAAACGGTAGACTCCATCAATATAACTTTTTACTTTCTCTATTACCTCTTACATACAATGGAAGCAAACTGTGGACTCCTCAACTTTCCGAGCTTTACACTCGCTGCAAAGCCCCCCTTGTTTGGCAATCTGATCCTTCACCTCTTTTTTATGGCATACTCTGCAGAGACCTCCTTTCATACTCTTCACGCGAGTTTTACATTTTAAACAAAGCTTATCCTCCTTATTTCCATGTTGGTAACATTTACCACCATCCTTCTCTTTATAAAATTTAGAGTGGCAAGGCATTCTGCAGCCGCTTACCGTACACATACCAAAATAGTTCTTCTTCTTCTTCTTCTTCTCTTCCTTCTTCTTGTCTTTCTTCTTGTCTTCCTTCTTCTCTTCCTTCTTGATTGTCTGTTGACTGGACAACATGGTTGTGGCAAAACTTACAATATGCTCAATACTCCCCTCCTCAACTCCCAAAGCATTATCCAATTGATTGATGCGGTATGATTGACGATCATCGTATCTCATACGCAAACATTCATAAGTTGCTGATAGCTCCAAAGCATCTGTTGATTCTTTATCAACCTTGATCTTATCATTAGTTCTTTGCAATTCACTATCAAGGTCGGGTGGTAATACGTTCTTCTTCTTCTCTTGGAAATTGGATTTGAATTCATTAAACCACTTTTCACATGAAGAAACAGAAACCTTCTTTGGAATAGCCAAGTCAGTTTCAAACTCCACGGGTGTTTTTCTCTTTCTGTTTGTACCATCAGTGTAATTTTCTACTTCGTCTTCTGGTTTATATGCAAATTCACGTTTTTTTGTATTCCCCCACTGAATGAGGAGATGTGCAATTCTATTTTCTAAACCATCGTTACCGAATTTGATTGGACCACTAATTTGTTGTGCAACAGAAGATTTTTTACCTGTCTTATTAATCTGTGTATGATCGCCATGTGGTGCCCAACAGTCAACAGGCGAAGGAAGTAACAACCTACCCTCTTCAACAGCCAATAGATCACCATTTTTAGTTGACACTATTCTACCATCGAATTGAACTTTATCATTACGTGATTTACCAGGTTTACCAGTATAGCACGACACTTGCATTTTTTTGCTGAGCAAATTAACAGTTTCAATTTTGGGTGGAATGCTATTCGGATCTACCACAACTTGAGCCTCTTTCTCTGTGATTTTATTATCAGGCGTCATGACCAATTGCAATTGATAATACTCATTCTCTCTTTTCTGTCGTTTCTGTATGGCTTGTCGAGTATTTGATTTGTTTTTACTTTGTTTTGGTTTATAATGGTATTTATTAAAATTCAAGTTACCATCTATACGTTGAACTGTCGGATTGGAAAAACCCAATTTATTCATGATAGTAAATACTATTGCAATTGCAACAATAATATAATATATGCAATGATATTTCTCTCTTAATATATAATTGAATTATGTTGATTGTTGATAGTTGTTGCAAATTCAAATGCGTCCAAATACCACATTCCCATTGCATAGTCAAGCTATAAACAACTCAAGAGAAGGCAATACAGTTTACGGCAACTCTTCGGATGGATAATGGGACCCAAATAACACTCTGTGCAGTCTTCGGCGACTCTAAGGAAAAATTACAGATGCATATCTCTAAAATGGACGAACTTCGCTAAAAATCGCTGAATTCCAAAGAGTGGCCTTAGAGGTTAGGACATTTTAGCTTTTAGGCCACTCTACAGGCCAAAGAGTTCACTCTAAGGCGACTCTATGGGCCAATGACAAGAAAGTGGTATTGACTTTTCGTCCTCTTCGGCCACTCTAAGGGCCATTCTCTTGAGAAGGTTTGAAAAATTATACGAGACAGTCTAAG
>Ga0214480_100763_pt1 | contig 15569 bp, 15 predicted proteins | sample M1_20Mar14CPVII9_3_FD_165042 | JGI IMG/M metagenome (GOLD analysis project Ga0214480, IMG submission 165042) | Marine eukaryotic communities from Monterey Bay, California, United States - M1_20Mar14CPVII9sort6BwellE17 | ecosystem: Environmental > Aquatic > Marine > Unclassified | place: USA... | reverse complement strand
CAATCGAAAGAGTAACGGGCAATGATTTGGATTTAGAGTTTCCCATTTTTGGTATTGTTAGTAGGCACAACGTAATGCAGAGCCTTTTTACGTGCTTTCTCGTAACTGATGTATTTGGACTGAAAAGTTGTATATTCACCAAATACGAGAAATCACTACCCAATAAGAGGGTTTTCAGTCCATACCAATCAATCACAAGAAAGCACGTAAAACGTGCTGCACACTGCCTAATCAGAATCAATAAATAATATACCAATCATCAATAGTATGAGTAGCAATAGTACAAAGAAGCGTAGAGTGGCGGCTGACGGAACTGATGGCGTAGAAAGTGCACATGATGTGCACAATGAGTTGATTGCAATGAAATCAACAATGAATGAGTTACTCAACCACACACGTGCTCAGGCAGAGAACATGACAAGTATGATGAAAGTAATGAGTAGTATGCAAGAGGAGATGAAAAGTTTACGGGGAGATATGATCAATCAATTGGATTTTATGGGTGAGGAAATTGACACTAGATTCGATGAAGCATATGATGCAACCAAAGGTCTTCATGACAAACTCAATTATCATGAGGCATTATTAGAGGATCAAAAGTGGAAATATTCTGCACCTCGTCCATCTTTTGAGTATTGGGATAATCTTGAGGATGATCCAGAAGATAATCTTGTTCCTCCTGTTGAGATTCAAGAGGATGTGGCTGAGAGCTTCCTTGTGGATATACAAAAATGTACGGAACATATGAGATATGGTACAAATAATGGAGATATTTACATAGTGGGTGGACCTCGACCAAATCACGAGGCGTTTTTACCGCATTGGAAGGAGCTAACAGACGCATTATATCGTTATCATTATTATCTGCAGTGCTCGATAGATTATGAACAGCCTTCATCATTTCAGTTATCATATATGGATCTATCGGATGAAGTGATCGATCTACTCTCTAGTTCTCTTAAAAATGCGTATTTTAATGAGTTTACTTTACAAAGAAACCGCTTTGGACAAAAGGGTATCGATTTGGTACTGAATTACATAAAAGGCAATGAAAGTCTCACACATTTGACTCTTGGTGATAATCCCATCATGTGCATGAAAAATGTAAGACGGCTTTGCGGAATAATCAAGTACCATCCTTCCATTGAAAGTATAGAGCTTCCCATGTGTGCCAATGAAGAGATTAATGGATATGAAATGTTACAACTTATTATGACTGCCGGTAAAAACAAGCTCAAAAATCTTGATCTCAGTGGCAATAGAATTACCATCAAATATACCATCTACCATGTATAACAAGGGAGTTGGTAACGCATATTGTCAAATTAATTATAAGATTAAGGCAGAGTTGATGTCGGGTGGTAAAAGTTTATTTGGTAAACACAAAGTACAGGTGGAGTTTAATGTTATGAGTAAACCATTGCCGATACAACCAGTTCCAAACTTGATACAACCAATTACACAGCATGTCAACTTTCTATGCTGTTTCAATATTGGAAAGATAACAATGGGGGCAAGAGTTGCCGATACTCGGATTGGAAGAGGTGAAAAGGTTATTATCGATTTTGCATGCCAGAATGAATCCCTTGAGAATATTCAAAGGGCAGAGGTTTCTGTTAAGCAAGAAGTTGATTGGAAGTCGGGTAGTAGATCCAATGATCAAAATTGTGTTATTGCACATAACATCTTCAAACAAACAGCACGATGGCAAAAGATTGACAAAGCCAAAATGAAAGAGTCAAAGGTCAAGTCTAGAGCACCCACAGATACATATCGGGGCGAGGAGCAACGTATATTGCAATTGATACATGCAGCAATCCATGATGGTGAGAACCGGGCATTATTGAGTATACCAAACTCTGCAATACAATCATATCAAGGAGCTTTAATCAAGGTACATCATCGACTCAAGATTAAGGTGTTCACTAGCGGCAGCTGCACGGACAATCCAACAATCAAAATGCCCGTATTCATTGGAACTCCCTCTAGTTATAATCAAACACAATCAGACACTCAAATTGAATCTCCGGCCATTGAAGTACTTCCTCCACCACCGGCAGCTCCTACGGCAATTGCAACGCCTCTGAATCTAGGCACACCAACAACAGTGTCACCTTCGGCACCACCCTCAGAGTGGCAGAGTGCCGTAGTTGCAACGCCTGTGGTGGTAGGCCAATCGACGGCCGTGGTGGGTGGAAATGCCATATGGGAGGCAGAAGAAGATAGGGACACTAATCAGCAAAGTCGTGTTATACCAATGGCAGCTGCTGAAATAGTTCCAACTTTAGAGAGTCTATTAAAAGAGATACAATACTCTGTTAGTGCCATATCAACAATACAAAGTAGATTAGATGATGATACATGGAAGATAAGAGTATTCTACACCTTGAACCCACAAGAGTATGCAAAAGTCATTAAGATCGTGCCAATTGAATTTGATCAGCCAGAAGTGGCGGCGTTAGTTGGTCCTTTAGTAAATGCTTGTAACTTTACTCATCAGTATATCATTGCAGCCTTACAAGCTGTAGCAGACTGGCTAAGGACACCACTCTTGACTAAAGTGTTGCCACTTTGTACCGACTTGAATGAGAATGGAGATAGAATAAAGGCAGAGTTGACAGATTGGGAACTAGTCTGTACACAGCGAGACTTTGAATCAGCTGCATCTAATGTCTAATGTTTAGTTACTTTGAATGACTATACCATCTCTACTTTCCCTCATGAAATATATGCTAAGATAGCATCCTTTACTGGCCCGGGCACATCAATTCGTAATGCATCACGGTTGATATCATCATGCCCGGCTTGATTTATCTTGGACTTCCACAGGGCCAATTCAAATAATGTTGTTGCCTCCTTCTTTTCATAATATGCAACTAACTCGTGAACACTAACAGCGCCTTGCTTTATAACAGAATTCCAATTACTGCCAAGGGCACCTCGGGAATTCATTACTGCCGCAGATATTGATAATTCACTACCTCTCCTTACTATACCTCGATATTGGATATCATCAATCTTACCTTCCACTTCCGACCAATGCCCAGTCTGTATAATATTCTCTAGACGAATTGAAAGGCTAGGAAAGGTAAACTTTTCTAAAGACTGGCAATTTGCAAATGCTTTCGCCCCGATTGTCTGGACAACCCCATGGAACTCTATCTCTCTCAAACCACAACAATGATAAAATGCATGGTGATCAATCTCGATAACAGTAGAAGGAATTGTAATGCTTTGTAATGATTTACAACTATGAAATACAAAGTTTCCAATTCTCTTAATCCCACTTTTAGCACAACCTCCTGTAAACTGTAGCAATTGTTAAATGCATGCGATTCAATGCCATTAACAGTAGATGGAATTGTAATGCTTTTTAAAGATGAACAACCAGAAAATGCACTTTGACCAATCTTATATAAGCCTTCATTCAATACTACCTGTTCTAAATTGATACAATTGGAAAATGTGCTATTGTCAATCACAGTTAAAGTGGAAGGTAATGTAATGCTCTGCAATGAACTACAATGTCCAAATGCCTCTGGTCCAATTTGAATGATACCTTCATTCAATACTACCTCCTTCAAACTACTACAACAGACAAATGCATTACGGCCAATGTCAATAATTGTAGATGGTAAGTTGATACTTTTTAAAGATGAACAACCATGAAATGCATGCTTGCCAATCTTGTATAAGTCTTCATTGAATACTACTTCCGTTAATCTATCACAATCTTTAAATGCATCGTCACGAACCTCGACGATAGTAAGGCCGGAATTGGAATTAAGTAACCTTACATGTGTCACGGATTTTGGGATGGTACCAAATCCTGTGTACTCAAAATCGACACGTTCCTCTCCATCCTTCTTCTTCTTCATCGATGTATTATTGCACGACATTTTTATTGAATTATATATCTGTTTACTTAATATCGTTCTCTTTGGTGCTTGATATATATTGTTTTGCTTGAGCACCGTCTATTTATTGTGTATTAGTACGTATAGTTAGTTTGCAGTTCTCTATGTAAGACCCAAAACTTATATGCTCTTATTTAAGGCATTAATCAACAAACATTACTCTATGGCCGACTCCTCTAATGACGGAGGCCGCAAAACATACAGTTCCGAGAGGAGATCAGATACACAGGAGATGGGTAGGTACGCTACAAATCCATGCTACAAATAAATAAATGGGCAACAATCAGGGGCTAAAAAAGGGCGAAGGGCACAATCAAATTGTTATCTTCATACAATAATTGTTACCATATCGGCTGCTTTGATATCAAGCTGTTCATTAAATGCTTTAATATTGTGCCGTCTACTTTAGATTTTAAGTATATTTCCTGTGGTGGCAGTTCGAAGGCCGGAGATTAAGTATTGCAAAAGAGTGCACAGTGCACATCTTTGTAGACATTGCACACTTTTTTTATTTTCGATATATATCAAATAGGTCATACCATGTCAAATAGTAGTACCAAACGGCAGCGTATAGATAATACTTCTACGGGTAGTAACACTCAACGTATTACTGACCTCCCAGTGGGGTGTATAGTAAATATATCTGAATATCTACACCAACCATCAAAAGCAATTTTGGCAGCTGCCATCATGATGACCAGTCCTTTGATAAGTAACGCAATAGTATCAGCATCAACAACACAATGGCATACTCTAGATTTTGGAGATATTCAAGAAAATCTAGTTGAGAAGTTGATGGATGATGATTTGGCTAACATTTTGACGTGTATCAATGCCAAGGAGGCAGAACATTAAAGTTGACACATTGTGTGAACATTAAAGGACATGGATTAAAACCACTGTCGGGATCTACTGTTCTGGAAAAGATTGATTTGAGCCTTGTGCATCAACGTAATATGCCCGATCATAGTCCAATACTCTCAGATAAAGTTGTTCTTCCCATATTGGATAGTATTCTCAATGCTCAAGGAAGTGTATTGAAACAGGTTCAGTTCCCTACAAAGTGGCAAAGACGTGTTACTTTGAGATATCGTGATTTCTTGGATCGATTCAACAGAGCACTGATTGATCGTGACCTGAGTTGTTCACGGTGTGAACGAAGCATGAATACTCCCTTGTATTATTGGAATCACTGGAATGGATACCAGAGAAGCTCTATTTGTTAGTAACAAACATTACTGTTATCCCTGCAGGATTGAATATGACACTCATCGGGCCATTGATACTTGTTGTTATTGCAAAAAGAGTTATTGTTCAGAAATAGGGTCGGGCTGTGATAGAGCTAGGAAATGGGGTCAATGTTTCATTTGCCAAGGCTGGGGTCCAAATTTCTGTGAGGAATGCGAAGTACTATGCAATGGGTGTGGGGAGGCAATCTGTGTTGAATGCATGTATACTTGTGATCATTGTGCCTTCCGTGGATGTTCAGAATGTCATCCAGAAATGAAGTGTGAGAACTGCAATGCAACAAACTGTGAGGAGTGTTTTCATGAAGACAATTACAGTGTGAGGTATTGTGAAGAATGTGATAGAACTTTATGCTCTTCTTGTAGAGTAGGGGATTGCAAGAAAGACGGGAGGGGTTGCTAGAGTGTTTCTAAACTAACTAGTATTACTTGATGCTGATATTGATATGTTTCGATTAACTTATATACCCCGTACCTTGATTTGAACTAGATATAGCTGTACTTATCTTTTTACTTCAATTGATTTCATTCATGTCATCTTTTTCATACCTCCGCCCGTTGATTGACGCTGGATGAGCTCCTTTCTTCTCCATTCTCGGTATCAGACTGAAGTCGATGTTGTTTCATCCCTAACTTCTACAACAGGTCCGTGAAACTGAGGCTGAGTTAAATGTGGTGCAATAACTGAATGATCGAAGTAAGGATGATTCATAGGATATGTGTTTCCATGATTAGGAATAAACCCAGGATGTGGCGGCGGTGGAGGATTATAATATTGAGCCGGGGGTGGTGGTGCTATTCCATGAGGTGGCATTGACATCATCGGCTGCATCCCCAGATGCCCATAGGCATAGGAATTGATCTGACCAAACTGTTGCATACCTGAGCCATTCTGATGCATATCTGGATGAGGAAGAGGACTCGGACCTCCCATAAAGCCATTCTGATACATTGGACTAGGTGTAGGAATGTGATAGGGCTGAGAAGCCTTCTGCTGGGGTGTAGGAATATGAACTACAATCGGCCCAGATGACTCTGATCCTATTTTCCTTTTCTTTCCAGATACTAGATTGGACGAAGGCTCCCCCGGCACGTGGCAGGGGGTTCTGGTATATGATTATTGTTGTTGTAATTGTTTTGTGCACATGATGTGTACATTTTTTGGGATGCAGATTTCTGTTGATCATCTGATGATTCCGCCGCTGCTTCCTCTACGGTACCACCACTAATATTATCGAAATTATCATCATCACTTGTGTGTTTCTGTTTACGAAATGGCGGCAAATACCCTGCAAATACCCTTTATTTACCTTGGGAATGTAAACTAGCTTGAATTTTAGTGCATAGCTCACGTTCTCCTTCGGGATCTACTTCTCTTCCGAGCTGCTGCTTTTCTTCTTGGCGGAGTTTTAGCTGTTGCTGCTGTTGTTGTTGCAAGAGGATTTGTCGTTGATAATACTTGTTTTTGATATGAATATGAATAATATGCCATGTTAATATTGCAACGGGTATAGTTTGTGTCATTTCGATTTTGTGGCAATGACACAGACTTCTCGGCGGTCGCTGAGTCTGCTCTATTACTAACATCTTTGGCACCCCTAGCACTACCACCACCATTTACCACATTTAGCCCTGAGTTTGGCATCGTATAGCAGTAAACATACAGTGTTCTAAGGCCACTCTCATAAAAAAAATGACGATATTTTTTTTGAGAGTCTTGATGCTTATATCGGTCAAGGGGTATGCCAACTACCACATTAATAGCCCTTGAGTTTGGCAGCAATAATGATACAATTACACTATATCGTGAGGACTCCTAAGTATATATATATTGCAAACCAGCGGCTCTATTGGTTGTACACCGTGATACTCTTAAACACGAACGAATAAATCGCCAAAATGAGAGTGAGAGGTTTTTAGTTACATAGTGTGAGGTTGATATGAAAGAATAAAAGTCATGGATGCTGTTGATATGGAGATAGACGTACCTCTAGAAAGCGGAGATAATTCTTCTGCTAATGATGATGTATCGTCGGAGGTAGAGAGGGTAGCAAAACGACCACGATTATCGGCAAATGAAAATGAAGAAAATGATGTTGGTTCACCTCAAGAAAGTAGTATTGAGTTACCACCCGAGGTCTGGGCACGTGTTATGGAACGTAAGTAATGTATTGTATATGTTTTTAAAGGGTTTTTGTTGGTATTTGTTAATTGTACACGTGTTATGGAGCGTAACAGTAGATTATATATTCGTATGGTTTATATATATAGAAAGGTGTTTGGTGGTTTGTTTTGTTATTGTCGTGGCGTATGTTTATTGGGGTGCGTGCTGTATATACCTCCTGATATATTGTATATGGTTTAAAGTTTTGAGTTTGTTGTTAGTTTCATTTATATATCCACTCTCTGATACTGACACGCTTTGCTATACTTCAATCCATACACATTTATCATTTTAGATTTACCATTCGACACGGTATTAGCATGCGGTGCAACATCAAGAAGTATATTAAAGAATGCCATGCCTCTATTAACAACGTTACATATAGATAAATCATCTCAAATGAACCTGGCGGTACTTTCTAGATTCAGAGATATCAAAACAATTCACATAAATACTTTGCTAAACGCGACAGTTGATGATGGTATAGATATTTACTTGACACAGGAACCATTGATTAGGGTGGTGCCCTTTCTCTCAAGGATTACATCATTAGAGAGGGTTATATTTAATGTAAATGATGAGAGTACTGAGGTAGTTATGAACTATCCATTAGCATCAAATGGTTACTTTTATGCTGGGGACGAACAGTACCCAGATGAGGGATCTAGAGAATCAATGTTGGCATTTCTGGATCATTTGTCAGGTGCCTATCGTTGCGGGGCATTTGCAAAGAAGCTTAGAATATCTGGTATATGCTGTCCTGATACAAATAATGCTGATCGGCGTAGTGCCAACTGTGAAACTTGTTTGAGAGCTTGTCAAAGTTTCCCATTGAAATCAGTAGCGGAGTTTGAATGTAGGGGATCATCCGAGAATAATGCGCGATCAGGGAGAACGTATGGTTTAGATGTTTGTTTGGAACGTGCCCAGATTGAATCAATTATTGAAAGTAGAGAGGGTGGTCATGAGTTACTGAGATCTTCTCACCGTCTAATGAGACTCCTTAGCTGTGGGAGAATGTATAGGGTTGCATCCGAAGATGGAGGAAAGGTACTCCACCTTGTCAAATACAAAACAGGTCAAATTGAAGAGATCAAAAGAGTTATTGAGTATGCTGAATTAGATGTCAAAAAGTTACCCGTCCAGGAAGTACATGATGCAATTACGAGCTCGTTTGATAGAGACGGAAGTAGTAGGACTGCCAAACGGTACCTTTCTAGCGTATCACTTGATCATTTAAAGGATGAAATTGGCCTTCCAATTGTTAAGGATGAGCACGTGGTACCATTGGTTGAACTAGTGGAGTATACACCACACCTCATAAATGTCTTGAAGCATCGTTATCAGTCGTCAATTGGCGGAGATATTAGCCACGACACTTTGGAGTACATTGATATTGAAGTAGATTGTCTAAAACTTCTCCACTGCTTCATTAGTGAGCAGAATATACCACCCATTCGACAAATGTCAACTGTTATATCTTGCTTGGCAAAGTGCCTACAGTCCGGATCTAATGATCACAAGAAGGAAGCGGCAACATTCTTTAAGATTATCCTTGATAAAGGCACACCGGATCAACAGAAGATGATAATGGATGATTCAACTGTCGTTACATCATTAAGTATATTGCTAAACACCGGTGATGACTCCCTTAATAAATTGGCATCGGATGTCTTGGCTGATATATGCGGAATCGGATCGTTAGTGCATGTTACCCAATTAGTAAGAGCGGGTGCAATTCCAAAGCTCGTCAATTTTCTTAGTTCAAACGATGACGACCGCATTAAGAGTTCTCTATTAGTGCTTCAGGTAGTAACAAAGGATCATATTGTGGAATTGGCTAATATTGGAGCCGTTACTAGTTTGACTAAGCTTCTTGAGTTGAAACTTGGTCATAATCTCCTTGTCAATAGTTCCCTTGAGGTCCTGTTAGGTCTCAAAGATCATCTTACCACGGGGGTATCTACGGAATCACTTCAAGACCTTGTCAGTATATTGATAAAGATAGCTCAGGATCGGTTAAAAGCAGAATCATTTAATGCCTGGGGCATAACGGAGAAGATTAAATCAGATTCGTTAGCAGCCTGTACGATATTACTTCGTAAAGTCTTCCAAGACAAGCCTCGTCTATACTTTGTTGACTCCCCCTCTTGTGATGAAGACACCTATTCCACAGCCAGAACATACGATGCATTAATAGCAATAATGAAAGTGACGAAGACGAATAAAGTCGAAACATTAGTCCAAGAGAATATGGCACATTCAATTGCCAATCTATTAGCAGAATCAAATGAACAAGCGTTGTCAATTATGGAACGAGAGGGCTTTTTTCCTTCTGGTCTTGTCCAGTCACTTGGTCAAATGTTAGGCTCATCGGCTGCTGATGATAAAGTGATCTTGCTTGCCATATCTAACATTGTATTGGACGAGGAGGGCTTCACCACCTGCATTGATCGTCGCTACTGTGATAGTTGTGGTTGCAAAAGTTGTGAGTTCAAAAGGTTATTGGCCACTACTAATCCAATTCCAAAGTTGAATAGTCATCTCACTTCATCGGAATATGTTAATGCATTAACAGTACTCTTTAGTTTACAAGATCACATTGGATTGAGGCACCACGCGATGCTAATTCGCAGTCTTATGAATCTCATAGAAACATCATCTTCAAAAGTGTTAGGTGATATAGCAAAAGGCAGTAAAATTGGTAGTATTAATATGAGTAGTGACAAAAGACCAGCAGTTAGAGTGCTCAAACCATTACCAAAAACACTTCCCAAGAAACCTCAATCAATTAGGTTCCGATTTGGTCTAGCCCCACCAGGTTCTAAGTTAATATTATGTCGGGTAGGTTCAAATGGTAAGCTTCATCATCATGACCCCTACAGTGGCTGTTGCCCACTAGATGTGACTGAGAGTAGAGAAGGCCGTTGATGAGAATCTTTATAGACATGATATTAAATGGACACCAGATGAATGCGTAGTTAGCTGCACACTAAAAGACGGCGTCGATCAGACAGACCTGATATACAACTGCTCAATTCTTCTCCGTAAGATATATGAGAGTCGGTGTCAACTAATTACACAATTAGACAACCCATCCAGACTAATACGAATAACAAAAATATTGGTGAATCAACCTGGATTTCAGATACCTGTGACGAATACATATTCATCGAATATATCGAACATCCAATCGAATCTATCATTGGCGGTGGTCAGTATTACTGCTAGACTGACAACGAAAGACATCAAAACAGTACAAGATGCAGGTATTCTTCCAATTATAGTTAACCTTGTCGTCTCGCAAGTTGATTATGTTTCCAAAACGGCATTGATAGCAGTTGGTCGGGTTGCATCAGTAACCCCTGTATATCAAGATATGCTACTGCAGGCGGGCATCATGAGACTCCTTATGATATTACTAATGAATCCCCAACCAAAAAGAAGCAAGCTAAAGCTCGTACTATTGGCCTATGCAAGATGCTGTCAGGGGAAGTCTCACGATGCCTTTAATTGCAAATCTACTCTGTCAATTTTGAGCCGTATTCTTTTCATCCAGTATGACGCGGAGATTTCAGGCAACGCTTGTTGTGCACTCTTTAATATATTAAATGGGATGGAACAAGATCAAGTTCAAGGGATCGATTTGAGGTTTGTTGAGCATCTACTCAAGATGCTACCCAGCAATTCACCCAATGTACAACTAACGGTTTTGAAAACGTTACATCTACTAGCCAACACAGGGGAAACGTGTATCAAGGCCATCATCGATCACAACGGAATGATATGCCTATGTAATATGCTATCTAGTCAATGTGAGACAAGCCATAAGCTAGCATTTGATGCTATTCGTTGCATCATTAGTGTCAATAAGACGCTCATGCAAACCGCCATCGACAATGGAATCGTTCAGTACTTATCTCAAATGTTGACAAGTGGACAAAACAAGGAAGAGTCAATGCAAGCTATCAATACAATTCTTAGCAGTGGATGTGAATCACAGATCAAGTCTTTGTTAGATCAAGTCAAGTAGGCGTTAGATGATTCGGGCAGCAGCGGCAGCGGCTTTGTTATATAAACTACCTCATTATAGACTCTTTACTTCAACTACTAGTCTATACGTTTTCTTCCACCCACTTTAGAGAGGAATGATAACTTCCTTCCTCTTTTGTTTCTTCCTTGTTTGCCTCTATGGCACCCCCGAGACCACTAAAAATACATGACACTGGTAGATGATCACTCAAATCAATACCCTTATCACCATCCAATGGATAAACAACCTCACATGTCGACTCTTCACTTGGCATCATATGCTCTTCTTTACTATAAAAGATATAATCCAAAGTGTACTGATAATAATCACAATCTTCACCACTATACAATCCTTTCAATAATGTATTCTGTTCTGTATCATATGTGTAACCATCTCCAAGATATGTTGGTACATCCGCTGATAATATCTCAATCATTTCATTATAATAGGTCTGATTTGTACAATAAGCTTCAGTTCCATTGCATGTATTGCTGCTACAATCTTTCTCTTCATTAAAGTCTCCGCCTAACAATACTAACTCATTCGATGGAATATCTTTAGAATCAACAAAGTCTTTTACTATATTGAATTGCTCAACTCGGATATCATGATTATCACCAAACGAGTCTGAGAGAGTGTGCATATTGAAGAAGTGAATGTTATGCCCATCTTTCGTAATGTTAGCATGCAGTACACCCTTGGCTGCACTTTCTATACTTTCTACATCTGATGCAATACCATTCAACCAACTAACATATTGTTCATCTTTATTATTCGATTGTTGATCGATTGGATGTTTCGAAAAGATTGCCAGTCCACTACCGATAGTTTCTGTAGTCATTATATAATGACAATATCCAGCATCTGACATGCCATTTCGTAACTCATCATGAAACGACCATACCTCTTGTAATAATATCACATCTTCATCACGAGTAGCAAACCAATTAACAATTTCTTCAACTCGAACTTCTCGCTCGGACTCGTCTTGACATTTGACTTCCTCTACAAAATCCAACCCTTTTGGAAGACATGATATTAAGAAGGTATTAAATGTTAATACTTTGATTGTGGATGTATCTTGTGTCGAGTTAGCACAGATACCGAGTGTAGCGGAGGCGTGGACTTCATCAGATTTCAAACCTAATACAACCCCCAAGGCAGCTCCAATATCTTTCAACCACATGATGCGAGTTTATTACAAGGTGAGGTAGGTACTACAATGAAATGCTGAGAAAGGGTGCTTGGTTATTGCAGTGCCATATGAGTAGCTATTCTATCCGGCCGGAGCTAATAATTATTGTCGACAAGCTTCACTCACTCAAATGTTAGTCGATACTTCACTTACAAGAATAAAATGGCACCTCCTTTTGGCTCAAAAAGTGCCTATTGTTCACGCCCATTCACCCACTATCAACGTCCCTTGTGCCATATATTGATAAAGGAGCTATCTTGCGAGTAGTATATATACATTATTAATAGGTGGTGGTATAAGGTTAGCTTATAGTTTTCTTTGTTCAATAATACGTATCGACATAAATTTACGAACACTCTTACTATGCACTTTTTATTAGAGGAATGTACCAACATTATATACTCAGCCAATGCAAACTACTACTATTACTAAATTATTTTTATACAAATTGGAATAGTATATCGAGATATTGATTGATAGTTATAAAAGATTAACATACATACAATGAGTAAGCGTAAATTCGATGATGATGTATTTGAGTATACGGGGAATGGCCAGAGAGTACCTAAAGATGTTGTTAGAGTACGATTTCATCCAAGTGTTGTTGAAGTTGAAGATATGGCATTTAAAGATTGCAAACAATTGAAGAGTGCCGAGTTCAACGATGGACTGCAGACAATTGGGAATAGTGCATTCAAAGGCTGTTCCCAATTACAAAAAGTAGTATTTAATAATGGGATCAAGACGATTTGCTTGCAAGCGTTTCAAAAATGTACATCACTACAAAGTATTAATCTTCCATCTACTCTAACTGATCTTGGCGATTCTGCATTCTACGGCTGTATTAATTTGACTGAAGTAGTATTTGGCAACGGTTTGCAAAATATTAAGAAGTATGTGTTTCAAGGATGTTCATCGCTAGAAAGTGTAACTCTACCTCCTACTATAACAAACCTTGACGAGCAAGCATTCTGTGAATGCACCTGTTTAAAGTCAGTAGTGTTGAATGAAGGACTAAAGAAGATAGAGATGGATGCATTTCAAGATTGCACTTCATTAGCAAGTATTACATTACCGTCTACCGTTATTGAGATTGAGAAAGAAGTCTTCCGTGGGTGTGCCAGGCTTAAGGAAGTAGTTCTTAATGATGGGTTAAAGAAGATTGGAAATACTGCATTTGCATGTTGTACAGCATTGGAAATCATCAGTATACCGTTAACTGTCACAAAGCTTCATGGTTCTGCATTTTACGATTGCAGACATTTGAGGGAAATAGAACTTCACGAGAGGCTTGAGATTGTAACTGAATTTAAAGATTGTCAATCCCTAGAAAGGATATCTTTGCCACGTCTATCAACAAGACTAGAGAATATCATCAACATCAGACATTACTCAAGTGTTATTATTACTAACATAGATGAAATCATTCGATTGTCGAGAGTCGGAGATGCTGAGACTGAGATGTTAGAACGAAGAGGTGCTGAGCTGTTTATAACCACTTCTATGATGGTCGGAATACAACCACGCTATCGATGGAAAAGAATTAAACGATATCTTGACCCAATTGTTAGGCGGATCAGGTACTATGAAATCAAAGAGGCAACATCCTTGTTTGAATTGGCACTGTGGAAAGCAAACCTGGATCAAGCAAGTGAAATGACTCGTCGTTCTACTCGGGGTAAATATCGTGCTGAAGTACCTGGGCCGGTAAAGGAAACTATATTAAAGTACCTCTGAGGATTAGATAATGATTAGTGTCCCTGTCACATACATACACTAAGAAGTTATGATTAGTCAACTATCCGTACCATTGGTTTTATGTTACGTAAGTAGTAGTATACCACAACCTTCATCATGCTCCAACTAGTACTTCTGGATTAGCTAATAACATTCCAAAGATGACTTCCGTATATTCTACACCATCACAATCAATCTTAACCTTCCCAGCCTCACATAACAAATGAATTGGATGCTCACCCTTCTCGTTTACCCCCGCTGATGCTACTAATGAGACATGGCTTTCCAATAGATACTTGACTACTTCCAAGTTACCTCCTCGACATGCATGGTGAAGAACAGATTCTTTGTATACATACTTATTCAAATACTCAAACTTGTTCCCGCGAGTATGAGCATACTCTCTACCAAGCTCCTCAACTAAGTACTGAACTACTTTTGCCGAGCTGAATTCACATGCAATGTTCAATGGAAGATATTCAACATGCCCAACTGATCTAAGTGCCCTTAACAACAACTTGATAGATCCTAGCGGAGCATTGTCTTTCAGTGCACAACAAAGAGATAGCCAATCATTTTCATCGTAGTTTTTTATTTCTTGTGCTTGCCGAGCATATGCTTGCTGAGTCAGTATGAAGTCGACAACATCCGAATGACGATCATTTGATTCCCATGCAATATCATATGGTGCCTTATCATACCCATCTCTTTCCACTATGGCTCCCGGATATGCATCGAATATACTTTGAACTGTTAAAAGTTGATTATTATAAGAGTTGCAAGCAATATGTAACGCCAATTGTTGGGGAGTATGGGGACGATGTGAAAATACAATAGTCTTCTTCATAGCTGCATCAGGATCATGCTCAAGTAAGAGGTCAATAGCATGTACTGCTCCTGTTTTAGCTGCTGAGTGAAAAGGTAACCACCCGTCAACATTCCTGGCATTGATGCTTTCAGGATCAAGTGTCAGAAGGTACTGCAGCACGCCTGTATCTTTATTCCCATATGCACAGCCTGAACAACAAACATGGATTGGAAGATTCTGACTATTCCCTCCCCAGGTGGCCATCGAGCCTTCTCTCAAAGATTCGGGATATGCGTCGATTAGTGTTTTACAGAATCCAACAGATTTCCCCCGAGTAGCCGAATGAATTGGAAGGTAACCAAAGCCACATCTTTCCCTCACCAAAGCAGGATAAATACTACTTTTTGTAATTGGGAACAGCCTTTGAATGCACTATTCCCAATTGTCTGCAGTCCATCGTTGAACTCG
>Ga0214480_100762_pt1 | contig 15577 bp, 10 predicted proteins | sample M1_20Mar14CPVII9_3_FD_165042 | JGI IMG/M metagenome (GOLD analysis project Ga0214480, IMG submission 165042) | Marine eukaryotic communities from Monterey Bay, California, United States - M1_20Mar14CPVII9sort6BwellE17 | ecosystem: Environmental > Aquatic > Marine > Unclassified | place: USA... | reverse complement strand
ACTACAGAGACCGAGCTCTCCAAAGAACACCGTCTCACCACCTTTCTTGAGCAAGAGAAGATCATCAAACATGTCGAATACTGCTGATGACGGTTGATGGATTGTAGCAACGACTGTGCGACCTGTTTCACATATCTTCTTCAAAGCAGTCATCACTAAAAGTGCCGCCCTTGCATCCAATCCTGATGTCGGTTCACTGTGATGTCAAAGTAGTGGGAAATTTAGTAAACATTTACAAAACACACTGAAATCAACTAGAATCAACTTACTCAAGGAAAATAATGGAAGGAGAAGCTGCTAGTTCAACAGCAATAGACAGCCTCTTCTTCTGCTCGAATGTTAAGCCTCCTTCCTCAACACTCCCCACAAGAACATCAGCTTCTCTTGTTAACTCAAGAGTTTCAATAATAGAGGTGACATGGTCTTCAAACCCCTCAGGTGTATCATAGACAGGATTAGATGGATCAAGTCGGAGTTGTGCCGAGAAGCGAATCGTCTCTCTCACTGTCAACTCTGCAGATTGTACATCAAATTGTTCAACATAACCGGAGCATCGTCTAAAGCTATTGGATTCCTGAGGGAAGCCATTTAATAGTATATCACCAGTGATAGTACCACTTTCCTTCCTTAATGCAATAACATCCATTCTAATATTATGTGACAAAAGGTTATGCTGAGACACATTGTACAAAAAACATATTTAAAGTCACAAGAAACAAACTTACAATGTTGTCTTCCCTGCACCAGACTGGGTAAGTATGACAAATTGAATTAAGGCGATGAGAATCTCAACAATCACAAGAGAAACAAGTGTAAAATATCTTACCTCTCCCATCAAAGCACACATACGCCCAGCACTGAATACTCCACTAACATTGTTGAGCAAGCGAAGTGTATCTGAACCGGTTGATGACTTGACTTCATAGCTCACATTTTTGAAAGATAAATCAACAGGAATAAAGGCTGTATCAGTCAAAGTACACCGACGGCCTCCTTCGGTTTTACTCTTCTCCTTTTCGTCTTCTGTTTCAGCAGAAACATCAGGCGTAGCAGCAATCTTGGGCTCCATCCGAAAGTACGTTAGACAAGCTGCTGATGTTATCATACAAAGGAACAAGAACGGAAGCAAGTATGCAAAGCAATATGCAATCCACTCTCTTCCAAATGGTTCACCATTAGGCATGACAATACCAGCTGATACCAGAATTTGATCACCTACACCATCAGCATAAAGAGGATCATCACTTGTAAATTCATTCAAGAGTAGTGCCCGATACACCCATGACAAGGGCACAATCCAACTGCAAATAAGTGTTTGCAACTGTTGAGTGTGACAGGTATAATTAATCAAGACAGCATCCACAAAACAGCAGTGTACTTACTAAATCCAAATCCAATAGACAGGGATCACAGCTGGAGCAACAATGTATCCACAAAAGAGAGTATTCAACAGTAAAATGAATGCACCTCCCGCACTCATAACTGATTTACTTGGTGCCATAGTTGCCAATAACCCAAATAATTGGCCCATGGTAAAGTTAAACGAGAAGAATAATGCCAAGTATATCAAAAACCCAGCAGCTGAGAATACAAACCCTACCATCCAATATACAAATGTACCAAAGAGCATAACATCCAATAACATTTGTGGTATAAGTGCCAAGGCCTGTCCAATGATATACGCCAGCGCTGGGTAAAAGTTGCTATCATGATGTTTGTAGAATATAGCACGATCATCTAACTTGTCAGGAGTGGAAGTCATGGCTCCCAACATAATAAACAGGTTGCCCTGGAACAAAACACCGAAGAAACTCCGCGATATATCAGTGTTTTGGAAGACAAATCCAACACTCAACCCCATTGCAATATTTTTGATAACAGATGCACGGATAAAGATATAATCCCGACGCCATAAGACAAAGGCTCGTTTCATCGTTAGCCATACAGATACCCAAAATGAATTTTGATACTTCTTTCTGAACGGTTCTAATTCTTTGGGTGCTTGTGTAGCAGTTGCCCAATCTACTTCCCAACTCTTCTCCTGTTCTTTTAATATTTGTGAACCAATCGTACTCTCACGAAGTGACTTGGCAAAACTAGCAGGTGTATGAGATGAACCATGCTCCGACTCATTACTCATATCAGTTTCAGCCCTATACAAATGTTTCCTATCCGAACTAGCAACTGCCAATAAGTAATCTGCATTATCCATTGAATCAGGTTGTTCATATCCAAGATTTCGAAAGTATCCACAAGCCGCCTCGGTTGGGCCCGTAAAGATGATATTTCCTCCCTCACTAAGCAAAATTACCTCATCAAATAACGCCACAGCTTCTGGACTTGGTTGTAATAAACTAACCACCGATATACGACTTAATAATCGTGAATGATAACTCAATATACGCAATATATCCACAGTACTGGCTGTATCCAACCCAGTTGATATTTCATCACCACATAACAGTGGAGTGTCCCAGATTAGCATTTCACCCAATGTAACACGACGACGTTGTCCACCCGACACACCACGAATTTGTTCATTACCTACAAATGTATCTTGTACATGTGACAATCCTAAGCCCTCAAGTGTTAGGCCAACCTTGCCATCCTTTCGTGTTCCCTTGCGATTCTTACGAACCCTTTCATCCTTGCAATTGCCACTAAATAGAAACGTCTCGGCAACAGTTAACCGTGGTGCATGATTATCATTCTGACGAACGAATGCAACCAAATTCTTAAATAATGTTCGATGCTTCTCATCAACATCATCACCACTAACTACTAAGTTGTTATACAATATCTTACCAGTTAAATACTTATCTTCATTATATCCCTTGGGGAATGTATCTTGTTGTAACATACCAGCAATTGCCTTTAGCAAGGATGTCTTGCCAGACAATGGTGGTCCTAATACCAAATACATACATTTAGGTTTTAATACCAAGTTAACATTTGTTAATACATCCGTTACTAAATGTTGATTGGATGGACGATCTTCCTTATTAGCACGAAGCCACTTAATAAAGCGCTGTATGGAGTATAATGGTGATGTGTTGTAGATTGTCGGTATCTTATTCTTACCAGATCCATCATCTAATGATGGGACGCGATAGGATACATTTTGTAATCGAACTTCCATGGATGGTAATGGCATTGATTGCAAGCCACCTTGTTTGGCTAAGAATCCTTTCAAATGTTTCACAAAGTCTGAATGATCTTCCATTGTTTCTTTCCGTTCTACAACTTGACCTTCTTCTTCTTCTTCAATTGCTGCAGATGATTCATCCTCGGGAAATAAATGCAACATACTCTGACGACGTTGGGCTACTAGTTTATTCATATGATCTTGTCGATGGACCTCACTTAGACTTCGAGGCCACTTTGCTTTACGATCAATAAATGATGCCTTACGTGTATTTGTTACTGGCATACTACTTGATAGGCCCGACAAACGTGAATCTGCATATGAACTTTGACCCGAGGCACCGGAATGCGTGGAGGATATACCACCAGTAGTTGTGGTAGATTTTTGACCACCCTTCATCATATCGACATCAATATTTTCATTTTCATCATTGATAATAATTGGATCATCGGCGCCAAAGGTTACGCTTAAGCGTTGCGGGCTGCCATCGGGTGATGGTACCATGCCTATCTCTAGCCCTTCTTGGGCGTCGTCGTCTGGATCCTCCGCCATCGTTATATTGAGTTGAGAGAACACCAAACCCTCAACATAAAAACAAACTCATCACAACACAAGAAGATAATGAGTATTTATTTGAGGCCGAAAAGGTACCCTCTCTAGGTATCCTAGCCGTATCTTTAGTACTAGTACATACAACTCTTCGCCGCCATCACAAGCAAGTATGGATTTCGGAGGCGGTGGCCCTGAACAATGGCTTTATAATCTACCATCAGTTACAAGAATATGGCTAGGATCAACAATCATTATAACAGCGTTAGTAAACTTGGAATTTATAAAATGGAATGAAATCGATTTCACATCATTCGATAATATTATTGGTCATCCTGCAAAACGAGTTGAGGCTTGGAGGTATGTGGTGTACTTTTGTATACTTTGCACAACTCTCTAATATATTATCAATATACTAACAACTTCTTTCTATCTTTTGACACACATCTCTAGATTACTGACATGCTTTTTATTTGCTGGTAAATTCAGCTTTCATACAATTATCAATCTACATCTATTGACTCAAGTTAGTAGCCGATATGAAAAGATGGGCGTGATTTGCACTAGGAGAATACCTGAACAACAAAATAATAATGAACAACAACCACAAAGAAGACAAAGTTATACATCACCATATTACGAAAGAGGAGAAACTTCCGATTATATATTTTGCATACTATTCGGTATGATTGGTATATTGTTGAGCCATGTATATCTACTTCCAAAACTACCATATTCTATAACACATAATCAATTCCATCGTTTCTTCCAACGACACTTGACATTCTATATTGTATACGTATGTAGTAAACAACATCCAACTAATATGGTGAATTTCTTTGGTATGCCATTTGCTGCAGCTTATTTGCCGTATGCTTACCTCCTGATGGGATATGCAATTAACAATCAAACAATACCGGTGGATATACTACACGGCATGTGCGTAGGACACGTATACTTTTACATGGCATGTATAGTACCCAAAGTGTTAGGGAGAAGAAGGGCTGTTATATATACTCCAGTTATATTGGTTGATCTTTGTCATTGGTTGGAAGGAGGAGTAGGAAATGATGATAATGGTGGAGTTGCTCCTCCATTACCTGATGTTGATGGTATCATTGGAGGTTAGTAGTGTAGTGTATCATCTGTTATAATCTATCTAAACATAATATATTGGTAGTACCTATAAGATCTATACCTTCGATAAACATAAGTCGTCAAACGCTCTTTTGTGTGCAAATTATTGATTTACTATAATGTTCTGTCCAACATAGATATCTGAGCAAATATATCCCACTCTATCCTTTATCGTATCCACGGCAACATGCATCACAATCTCTAAAGGTACCACAGTCGACCACAGTCCATACCCAATGATCTCCCTGGCTCGTCGGATCACCTAGATAGGAATATATCACGAGATCATTCGTCCCATCAAGCCAGTCATCAGGGTTTGCACCCAAACCTTTTGTTGTTTAGGAGAATGAGATAAGCATAGGAATAGGTTAGAGATAGCAATATTATGTACATTCAGACATAAAAAGAGACGCACAAGATATGATCAATATGAGTACAGAACGACAAATTAAGTATACTTACCTGTACGAGTCTTACAATGGCAATATGTTGTATCTGGAGCACTATCAACAGCCACATCATCTTTGCGAAGGTGTCGAGATTGCTTTGCAAAAGATGACGATGGTAAAATGGCTAAGAAGAAGCCGAAAATATGTGAGTACTTCATTGATAGTTAGTGTGCTATATGTCGAACTAAGAAGATTATCTAGTATGTTGTTGCAAAGGAAAGGATATATAGACAGGGTAGTCGTCGATGATCGTGATGTTTTGCTATCAAGTTCAACATTATTGTTGGGGGAGTTCCGCCCCCGGCCCTCAATCACCCGAAAATGAAAATTAGGACGTACTACAATTCTCAATCCACTCTGCCTCTTCCGTGCTCTAACTCTGTCCCCTCGTGTATATAAGATTAGCGTGAGATGGGCATTATTCTCATTCTGTTTAGGGCGGCGCTTATTGTGCAGCTGAGACCTACTTTATCATTCACAACAATACCACAATCATCTTTACACGGTGTTCAAACTACAGTCCAAACTACAGTCATCGCTAGATTGAAATCGAATGATGATGAATTGCAATGCGATTATGTAATGATAGAGGAAGATAGTACCATTATTGATCGACGACAAGTATTGCAATCTACCACTAAAGCTTGCATATCATCTCTCACTTTTATCACCACTACATACCCATCAAATGCTCAAGAAGAACATAGTAGTATACCACGGGCACGGGGCAAAATCTTTGAAATTGATGATAAAAACTCATTCTCTGGTGTTGCATATATACCCAACATAATAAAGAAGTCATATCCTCTTCTAGTAGTATTACATGGGGCTGGAAATAACAAACAACAATCTGCAATAGACGCATTTACTACTGGTGATCACAAGATGTTACCACCCTCTCTACTACTATACGCAAATCAAGCTCCATCATCACTAAGTGATAACTTTATTGTGATTGCTCCATATGTTGGAATGGATAAAAGGAGTTTATATGATGAACCGCGTTCAAAGGTTTTAGATTTTATAAGATATTTCAATACCTATATAGAATCTCAAACTATACAAGATGGTACTTCAATTAGTATTAATCGACAACGTATATCATTATTTGGATTCTCTGAAGGCAGTACACTGGCAGTTGAATTGGCAACCACAAGACAATTCAATGGTTTAGTTCTATGCTCGTACGGCTTTACTGGTATTTTACCACAAAAGGCAATCGAGAGATTACAAGGTATACCTTTATGGATCTTTCATTCGACTAAAGATGATGTGTACGACATAAAGTGTTCGAACCAACTAGTTGAAAGTCTCTTAACATTTGAGGGACAAGGTGCACTAGACGCTTTCAGTGCAGGAGATAGTATCAAGTTTACCAAGCTACTACCAAATGATAAAAATGAAAGTATGAACAATGATAAAGGGGAAGGATATGAACATGTTCGGTCAGCATTAGTTGCCTCAAAGAGTAGTGAAGTTTATTCTTGGCTATTATCATTACCTTAATGAAGTATGTCAGCCTACACACATTCAAGGTATGTAAGAGATACTTTTACCTTTTCTTTTTCCGAAGGAAAATAGTGAGATTCGGCCTAAATATCATTTACTTGGTAGGGTAAGTAGAAGTACTTTTCTTTCGCTTGAAAAGAGAAGTAATTATTTCCCGGCGGCAGCAAGGTAAAGGGCGTACTGCAACGGTTGATACAATGCCGACGAATAGGAAAGGTTCAATCCTTTCATCTATCAAAAAGAGTTTGTCTCCAAAGAAGTCAAAGCCAAAGAAGGACAGTAAAACAAAGCACAGAAGACACCGCGATGAAGAATCTAGCTCATCGTCTTCTTCATTATCATCGGTTGATGATGAAAGTAGTTACTCTAGTTTGAGCAGTGGAAGCGGTAGCAGCTTTTCGTCCTTCTCTTCATCATCATCATTAGAGTTGGAGAGATATTCACGTAGTCGCAAGAGCAAGGATTATGGACGTAATTCAAGAGGAGGAGGTAGAGATCAGGATAGGAGGAGACGAAGGAGGCATTCACGTAGAAGAGATTATGATGAACGAAAATTATCACTCTCCTATGGCTACAACACTCCCCAGAAATCACACCACCGAAATGCTGCCAATGACAATGATGCTGCTCAAATGGTTGACTTGTTGATGCGTATACTACCACATTACGGTCGGGGTGATGGTCATTCAGACGCAGTTGTTGTTGATACACTACACAGACTTCCGCCGCATGTAATGGAGACTAGGGATATGGACGGCAATACTCTTCTCATGTTAGCCTGTCAAGCAGGTGCATACGATTTGTTGCCTGTTTTATTATCCAAGGGATGCAATGTCAATACAATCAATGCCGTCGGAGCAAGTTGCTTGCATTTTGCTTGCTTCACAGACACCTTCTCCCCTGACGCAGCAATGGCATTGCTTCGGCATGGTGCTGTTGCAGAAGTTGTTGAAAGGGAGTTTGGCTGTACACCTCTTCATTGGGCAGCATTCAGTGGGCACGTCGGGTTGTGTACAGCACTTTGTAGAGCGAATGCGATACCCACCACAGTGGATAAGAATGGCTGTGATCCGATACATTATGCTCAGCAAAACGGACATACTGGTTGTGCATCACTCCTTACATCATTCTCAAAACAAAATGTTGCTGTACCTTCAACCTCTGCAGATACCGCAAGTAATACTCCTCCTCCAACATGGGTTAGATGCTTGGATCATAACGGCTCTTCATTCTATAATAACAGCAATACAGGAGAAAGTCTATGGGGTGACGAGTACAGGGAAAAGATTAGTGAAGATACTAGTGGTAATGCCACATATCCTCCTCCACCACCCAAGAAATCAAACGCCCCAATGTCACCATCGGGCACGGTAACAAGTGCTGTGTCTGCACTTACTTCCATTGCAGAAGATCAAATTGAAAATAATACCACTAAACACAGTGAAATGTCAGATAAAGTGCCACTGGTTAATAATCAACAATTGGATATTGCAGAGGATATCAAAGAAACTTTAAGCGTTGAAGACGATGAACCGACTTACACTAACAGAGAAGAGAAAAAAGAAGACAACCAGGTTGCAAATACGAATCCAAGATCAGCTGTAAAGAATGATACCAGTCTCGAGAGGAACCAGTCATTTGAAGCAAGGTTATCATCTTTACATACAAAGATGGAAGCTCAACTAAATGCACGTTTACAGCATCTTGAAGATAAGATTAACAATCAGCAAAGCCATGAGACATCTATGAGTGTGAAGGTTGACGATGATGCTTCCGAGATGAATGGTAAAGTAGCCGAGATGACGTCCACAATTCTACAACTTCAAACTGGCCAAGGGAAGAAGGACTTGGAAATCTTGTCTCTCAAACAACAGATTGTCAAGTTGGAGACGAAACAAATATCACAAGAGAAGTCATCCTTGGATGCCTGTGTCGGAGATGGCTATGTCGATGGTGATGACGATGATGCCGGTGTCAGTGATGAACTTCTCCATGCTACAACGGAAAAGCATGAGCAAGAACTACTAATTGTTCAGACTGAGATTGAGCAACTCAATAATAAAGTTGACGAAGCTACTAGAGCAGCTACTCTTTCCAAACAACAATATGATCAGTGTCAAAGGGATCTTCAAGTAGCAGAATCTTCTCGATCTTCCATGCAGGCTGCTCTGTTGGAAGCACAGAAGGATAAGGGCGACGACGATTCAGCAGCTGCATTAGTCAAATCTCTACAGGAACAACTGCGACAAGAAGAACAGATCGTCAATCAGATGAAGCAACGAATGAAATCCCTCGAGGAGAAAGGTGTTGAGGATAATAATAATCATCGTCAAGAGGTTGAACAATTGCTATCAAACACCAAAAGCCTCACAAAGGAACTTGAGATGACTATCCAATCCAACACTGTACTGAAGAATAGGCATAATGACAAACTATCGCAATGTCAAGAGGAACTGACTGGTGTTAGAGCAGAGTTGCAAGGTATGCAAGGACAGCTCAGAGGAGCCAAGCTGAATAAGATGGAGGCTATACTAGCAAGAGACGAGGCTGTGAATTCAATGGAGGTTGCTCAAGATAAAGCTCGCTCGGCTCAAGCAAAACTGAAGGAAATGACCGACTTTATAAATCAAACAGAAACACTCAAGAAGTCGAACGATCAACTACACATCTCGTTGCAAGAGGAGACTGACCAACGAAAAATATTACACAATACCCTTGAAGATATAAAGGGTCGTATCCGAGTGTACGTTAGAGTCAGACCACTTAGTGACTCTGAAGTAAAGGCAAACTATCAAAATGTCATGACTAAGGAAGACGACAGGACGTGTGTCATGGCTAGTGATACGGCCACGGCATCTGACGTTCGCGATTGGGAGGTAAGAAGTCACATTATAGCACATCAAGTGTACTTAATTTGTCACTTAATTCTTTCATTCTAATATAATCTTGCTACTTTCACACCTACACACCATACGACACATACAATATCAGTTTGACAAGATTTTCGCAGGCAGCAACGCCGATGGAAATACTCAGGAGGCAGTATTCAAGGACACAAGTCTTCTCATTACATCTGCTATTGACGGGTTCAATGTTTGTATCTTTGCATATGGGCAGACAGGTTCCGGCAAGACGTATACCATGCTAGGATCAGGTGATGCTAATAATGAAGAGCATCAAGGTCTTGCGCCTCGTGTGGCATTTGAACTATTCCGAAAGATTACTGAGAAAGAGTCAACTCACCACATTGAAGTATCAACTTCAATGATGGAACTATACACCGACAAGCTCCGTGATTTGCTCAAAGATGAAGATGACGAGTCTCCTCTCGGTGACTTGAAGATTAGATTAGCAGAGCATACAAGTTCTGGACTTGTGGAAGTTGATGGTGCCAAAGTAGAACGTGTTTCCAACGCTACAGAACTCCTTGATGTTTTTGGTAGGGCATCTCTAGCAAGGGCCTCTTCCAGTACTAAAATGAATGCTGACAGCAGTCGAAGTCATATGATTGCAACAATTGTACTCTCACTTCGTAATAGACGGACGGGAAAGATTGTTCGTGGAAAGTTAACATTGGTAGATCGTAAGTCGGGAAGGTGTCCTTGCTGTTTCTTTGTTTACAAGAACATACACTCATATTGCTCTCTCTTGTACTAGTCGCCGGAAGTGAAAGAGTAGGAAAGAGCGGCGCCACTGGTCAACAACTAAAGGAAGCTCAGAGCATCAATAAGAGTTTGTCTGCGCTTGGAGATGTTATTGGAGCACTAACATCAGGAGGTCGACAACACATACCTTATCGCAATCATCCACTGACAATGTTGATGAGTGATTCTATTGGGGGCAATGCAAAGACTCTCATGTTTGTCTGTTGTTCGCCTGCAGATTACAATCGTAGGGAGACTGCACAATCACTTGATTTTGCAAAGAGATGCAGAAATGTAACAAATAATGCAAGCAAGGGTGGCAACGGATCGGCGCAGATAAAAGCTCTTCGAGCGGAGTTGTCAAAGATTAAGAGGGAGAAAACGGGTAATGGTGCATCTAAACGCCTCCCAAAAATGAGAAGTATTCCCTCTACTCGAGGAGGCAGATGCTGAGTGGCAACTCAACTAAGTATGATAGATTGTGTTTATGTTTTATCAATCTTAGATAAACATTTAGCTTATTGTGTAGAGAGAAGATCACCTCATGAGAAGAAACACACTCATGGATCAATACCACGCAGCCGATATCCCGATCCTGAAGCTGTCTCCCAATTATCGTTATCGTGTCCTTCATTTTCCTCACTTACACTCATTGAGCTGCTGAATAAAAGAGGCAGCGTTGTTATATTCCCCTTTCGATTACGCGATCTCGACCTACTACGGGTTCTAATTTTCATCTTTGCAGTAGTAAGGTTGTGTACCGAACGATGAGCAACGGGGGCACTTTGAGCACTACCAACACTAACATCTGAGGAATGCTTTCGCATCAAATCGCCAGCTACAGAGTTGGCAACTCTCCTACCTCCCTTGTTATTATCCAAAAAGGAACCCAACGACATTGAAGGTTTGGGATTGTCCCTTTTCTTAACTCGGCGGACATAAGTTCCCCATTGAGAGGTTGGAAATGCCTTTGTCGAGCCCCGGACATTCACCTTGAATCGAATGGTTTCAGTCTCCCCATATGTTCTGTCTTTAACAACCGCATATGTCCAACTACCATCACTTCTACGAACGAATGCAGCATCATTGGCACGAATCTCTGCAACTAGAGCAGCAGTTGCCTTTTTCGAATCAATTATCATGTCATCTTCATTGCCCCTATCTCCAATGGAATAGTGCGGTAGTGTATCTGGAATGTATGTTTCAGCTAACTTGGTTTGATCACCATCGATTTGTTGACCATCATCACCGCCACCATCACCACCACTACCATCAGTGTCTAGGACGCCATTGTACCAGTAACCCGTAGACTTCATGCCACTATCGTATACCATTTCACCAGTGCCGTGTGGTAAGAATTGCTCATTAACTTCACCAGTATATCGACCAGAGTGACCATTATAATCACTCCAAGGAAGGCCATTCACCTTCTTCCTCATAGGCTGTTTTGGCTGAGGAATAAGGGCAAGCGTTTGATCGTCCGCTATTATTTCTTCAGCACTTTCTTCTGGTGGGTCATCTTCTTGTTGAGGTCGATCTTCTCGTGGCGAAGGAGATTGATGATGGGGAGGTTGATCTTGCTGTTCATGATCATCATCTTCCTCCTCATCTTCCTGTTGAGGTTGATCGACGACGACCTTTTCCTTTTCATTGTTGTCATCAGATTTCTGTTGATTATTATCACTGACATCGATCTCATCGTCATATACTGGGGTAGGTGCTTGAAGAGAAGCCAATCTTGATGCAGCTAACTCTTTCTTAATCCTTTCCTTTTCCTTCTTTTTGTGTGAACGCTTCTTCTTCGCTTTGTCATCTGATACAGTGAAGTCTTGGTCTCCCACATCCTTTCCAATTATAGGGTCAACATGTTTCTCCTTCTCCCTTTGATTCTTCTCCTTCTCGGCAATACGCTTCTTCTTCCTTTCTAACTTTCTCTTCTTATGCTCTTCCTTCTTCTGTTTCTGAATCGCTGCCAACTTCTCCTGTGTTTTCTTCATATGTTCTACGGCACAGTCTGGGCAGTGTTGATATAGTATCTTCCATCCACCAAATGCCTTCTTCTTTTGAAGGCGAAGGTGTGGATGGAATACACATCGGCCACGATCATCACACAATCTTGGTACCTCATCTGAATCCATGTGAAGTTCAATACCACGTGAAACCTCTACTTCGTCGTTACTTTCAGTGGGTCCGAACTCACGTAAAGATTGGCTAATCATATCAGTCTCGTTCTCATTATCATGATAATCAAGGCCATCTGTCGTTGCAAGTCGTTTAATAGATTGTCTTGGTGACGAACCAAAGTTGGACATGCGCGAAACCATACTCCGGCGGCGCTGGACACCATGTTCACTGCCACCAATAGACCCCATACTCTTTAGGGGAGATTCATTCTTGTGATCACTATCTCGTGAGAAATATCCGCTATGTAACGATGATGCACCACCAACCGATCTTGTACCACAAATATCATTAGAACTAACAGAGCGACTTTTGATACGTCTTGATAAACGGCTAATGACACTTCTACCACTACTACTATCCAATTTCTTACCACCTGTACCCCCGTCAAGTCCATCTAGCATGCTAAGGTTGGCTAGACTGTGACCAAACGACTGAGGAGTTGAAGGGCTCTGAGGCGAGGGAGAACTCTGCTGCTGCTGTTCTTGTTCCTGTTCTTGCCTGCCAGTGGGACTGTTCCCATTATTCTTTGTATCATGAAGAAAGCTTACATTGTGATATTGGTCTTGTGGTGCATTACCCTCTGTGGCAGCTCGTTGTCGCGTTCTCGTCTCCTTTGGTTGATGGTTGCTTGCATTATTCGTCTCATCTGACAATCGTCGACTGCTACCGAACACACCACTTATTGTGAGGCTTTCGTTGTAGCTAGTTATATTGTCTTTCGGTACCGTTTCAGCCTCAACCTGCATTGGACTTGAAACTGGCATGGAGGAAGCAGCTCCTCGTATTATTGATGGATCCCATCCACCACTTTCAACTTGTGAGGCATCAGTAGAATCATTAGCAGCCGTATCATTAGAAAAACGTCTATCGTCATTACTATCATCACTGGTAAAGCGTCTATCATACAGTGGATTATTAACTTGTGATGCTATTCCTGTTTCGTCATTATTATTCAACGCCACCCCAGCTGGCGGTTCCTGTGTTCTATAAGAGTATTGTTCAGCACGAAGGGTTTCCATCAATGCTTTGCGATCTAATGGTGCTGGGTCACTACTGATTGGCTGTGGTGGTGGATCAGGAATGCGATCACCATGACTGGGATGACGAAAAGATTGTGTGCGTTGAGCTGATGCATATCGTCGTGATGACGTCTTCTTTCCAAGTTTATGATGATTAGGCTGTTCAGAATTTGAACGGCGGTGTTTTTTCTCATGTCTATCAGATGCACTTGTCTTATGTTTGCTTCGATGTGAACGCTCTTTGTTGGTATTGTCCTTTTCTCGCGGCACTTCTGATCGTGAGCGTGTCGACTTCTTCCTCGATGATTTATGTGCCTCCGTAGTTGCTTTTGATACCGTTGAAAAGTCAGATGTGCTCGACTGCAAACCACTTTTATGCTTCCCATGTCTTCTACTGCCACTTGTCCTTGAAGGTTTTGGCGCCTCAGATGATGATCTCCTATGACCTCTATTTAATTCACCATGATTACTTCGGACTACTTTTGACGTGGAAGTTGAACGTTTAGTATGGTCGACGGCAGTATATTTGGATACACCACTATAATATTGTGTAGCCGCTGTTGTTTGAACATGCATCTCACGTTCCAAGGCAGCTTGAACCTCATTTTCAAGTTGATAATTGGTATACCCTCCTCCACCAACTGATTGAGATGATGACACCATTGCAACTTCTCTATCTTGGTATAAGACCAAGGCTGCAGAGCCGTCATCATTTTGTGAATGGTGTCCCTTTCGATTTTCCGTATCTTTTCTATGCCTTCGACTACTACTTTTGCTTTTGATACTTGAACTAACATGGCTACTATCAAGAGTTGATCTTCTACTTTTCCCCTTCTTGCGACTTTTTCTATCCTTGGTCTCCTTGTTATTAGAAGAAGAGGGTGGTATATCATTCACAGCAACATTCGAATCATAATGATTATGCTCTTCTCCTCTATTTTTGTCATATGATGCCAACTCATCCCTCGATGAAGGCAATGGATCAGATTTTCTAATATTGTTGTTATCATAGTCATAATATCCTTCCCCACCATCATTATATGAAGACTTAACCTCACCCCCCTTATATGAATCAGATGTTCTATCATTGATATCTAACAAGCTATTACTATACATTTCTTGTTCAGATGTCTCATTGCCATCCAAACACACATCTGAAGATAAAGGGGGAAGTTGATGCAATTCATCTGATGACGGTATTGGTCCTCGATGATCTGATATTCTACGATTTTCTTTATTCGTCTTTCCCACTTTTTGTAATGATTCTATACTAGCATCAGATTGTTTAATAGCCTGTGCAGCAGGATGGACATGTATATCTCTACTGTCAACACTTTTATGGCCTTCATCTCTATAATCTTCATCTTCTATTATATCCTCATCAGTTACAACTAAGCTCTTCTTCAAGGCAACTGAATTATTATCAAATAAATCGGTTGTATCTAAACTACGATTTGTACCCGACATTGATAAATCTAATACATCTTCATCACTATTTATTGGGATCGGGCCTCTTGAATCAGATAATACACGCATATTCTTTTGAGAATGTATAGTTTCTAATGTTGGACGTTGTGATGAATTGTGTGGAGTTTGTCTTGACGATCCATGACGGGGTGCTGATGATGATCTACTATTGGTATTAGATATTCTAGGACTACTACATCCACTGTTATTACTACCATTCGTCGATTTGGCACGTAAACTTTGCATCCTTAATGCAATTTCTGCATCATGTGAACGTTTTGTTTTAATTGCCTCTGCTGCCAACAATGCAAATGAGTTTGGATCTGCAACTTGTGAATAATGTCCGTCGGCATTCTTAACTCTCATCCCCGGTGATCTATTGGTCAGTTGTATTGGTGATTGTTGTTGATTCGGGTTATTCCTCCATAAACCTATAATATATTGTGTTTAAAGTGGGATGCAGTATTATTAGTA
>Ga0214480_100761_pt1 | contig 15586 bp, 9 predicted proteins | sample M1_20Mar14CPVII9_3_FD_165042 | JGI IMG/M metagenome (GOLD analysis project Ga0214480, IMG submission 165042) | Marine eukaryotic communities from Monterey Bay, California, United States - M1_20Mar14CPVII9sort6BwellE17 | ecosystem: Environmental > Aquatic > Marine > Unclassified | place: USA... | reverse complement strand
CCCTCCACCGCTCAGTTCACTGAGGTAGCTGAATTTTGAAAAGTCATTGGCGAAATCAGCTGGTAGTTCGGTGTCCGTCCCGGATAAAAAAATACTCGGATAACTGTCTTTTTGTTTACCCAATACTACTGCTCCTCAAAGAAAATCATGCCCCGACGGTGGTTTTGGTCATGATTGACGACCCGAACCCCTGCGAAGACTAGCTAGATATCTTATTGTTACGAAAAAAACCGCGAGCTGTATAGATTTATGGGAAAAAGCGACGCGGAATGGTCAACTCTATTTTCATGGCGATCCCTACCGGATCATCGGTACGGAAACGGATGCCATTGGTTAAATGGTGTTAAGAAAACCGTGGTCAGAGGGAAGGCATTGATACATCGTTGGCAGAAACTGTGGTTGACCTGGTTGAGTCGGTCGCAGCTGACAACCACAAAAAAAAACCATTGGGCACTTTGCCCAATGGTTTCAGTCAAATCAGCGGGGGTTCCAAGGTGCTAAACGAACGGCCAATCCTCCGGAGCATCAACTCTGGACCACGGTTCAACGGTCAACGATGATTTTTAGCTGATTGGACCAGGATGTTTTCTCGCCATTGGCTTTGATGCCGCGGACGTGATAATAATACCTGCCATCAGCAACTCCAGAAAAACTGGCTGTCGTCACATTCGCACCCGTCGATTTGACTATGTACCAATTCCATTTGCTGTTTGCGTAGTGACCGCGAACGATCTGGAAACCGGATTCGCAGTTGCAATTGTCATCCCAGGAAAGAGACACGCTTGACCCTGATGTCGACCCGGTGAGTTGGGTCGGTGCGGTGAATACAGGTGGTTCTTCAATAGTGACTCGGACCTGGTTTGACCAGGAGGTTCGCTCCCCATCTGCCTTGATGGCACGGACGTTGTAGAAATACGTTCCATCAGCCATGCCAGTAAAGTCCGCAGTCGTCGCATCAGGACCGGTGGTCTTGACGATGTACCACTTTAATTTGTCGCCCTCATAATGACCGCGAACGATTTGGAAACCGGACTCGATATTGGAGTTGTCTTCCCAGGAGAGGGAAACGGTTGATCCGGCACTGGTGGCAAATAATTTGGTTGGGCTATTAAAGACCGAGGGTGGATTGCCGCCGTTGCCCCCTCCACCATTTTCCTCGTAAACCGTTAGGACCGCTAGTTCTGCGTCGACAAGTCCGTAGCCGTAATAATGGTCTCGACCTGAGCTTCCCAGGTCAGTGGCTGTTAAGGCCAGGGCGGTTCGAACATCGTCGTTAATGAAGCCGTCTGAATTGCTATCGGTGATTCCAGCAGAGATCAACAGTGCAGCGACGCCGGCAACATGTGGGCAAGCCATCGACGTTCCGCTGCGATATGCGTATTTTCCACCGGGATGGAGTGACAAAATGGAAGAACCGGGAGCCGCGATTTCGACGTCAGGACCTGTGCTGGAAAAGCTGCTGCGGGAATTTGAACTCGTGGTTGAGCCAACAGCGATGACGGTGCTGAATTTTGCGGGGTAGCCCACCGTGTCGCTTCCTGCTCCGGTGTTGCCGGCGGAGGAGACAATGACCAAACCCGCATCATACGCTCGATCGAAGGCTGCTCGGACCTGAGATCCAGGGTAGCTGGAAGATCCGAGGCTAAGACTAACGACGTCGATATCGTGGTCAATGCACCAGTCCAGGGCAGCAATCACCCATGAGAAATTTCCCCCTCCCGAAGAGGAGAGTACCTTGCAGGCGTAGAGATCGACGTTGGGAGAGACCCCAACAACGCCAGAACCGTCCCGCTTGGCGCCGATGGTACCGGCACAGTGGGTGCCATGATAATGATCGTCGTAGGGTTGGCTGTCGTTGTTGACAAAGTCGTAGCCACCTTTGTAGATTCCCGAGATTTCGGGGTGTGTGTAGTCGACTCCTGTGTCGAGTACGGCGACTTTAACATTGTCTCCCCGAACCGGCATCGCGTTGGCTGCGAAAGTACCCGCATGGACCGGGCCGCAGCCAATCCTGGAGACTCCCCATGTCTGTCCGATATCGTGTGCGTGAACCTCGGTGTCAGGTTCGCAGATGAGCACCCGTGGATCATCTAGAAGATGAGCCAATTCGGAGACCGGTACCGAAGCGGCTACCGCCGGGATGAGTTTGAATCTCTTGTTGATCTTGCCGCCGCAACATTTGATGCAGTCAAGGTCGTCTTCACATGGGCAATCCCTGAAGCCGACGATCACTCGGATGGTCTCACCTTTGGCATCCGGCTTTGCTTTCTTTTGAGGAGATTTTTCTTTTTTCTTGGCCGACTTGCTTTTTTTGTTTTGAGGTTTGCCCTGGCCCAATGCCATCACCGAACTTGATCCAAAAAGAATGCCGAACATCAAAATTGCCGCTGTGGCTATAAAAATCCGATTTGATTGGTAACTGTTATTTTTCATGACATCCCTCGTAGAAAGAAAAGCGAACCGTTGAACCCCGTCGACAGTCAGCAATGTTGATTTCTTGGATGATCAACGAGTTGTGTAACCGACTGTAACTGTTTGTTTCACTATGCGTTTGGCGTGCCAGAGATGAGAAGAAAAACGAAAAACCCCAAAAACACGGGGAAAATCGATGGCTTTTTTTTTTGATGGCGGTTTTTGACTCTGTGTTCTTGTGCTCAACCGCGCGCGAATTCGAATTTTGATGTGCTGAGCCGCACGGTGTACACGCACACAAGGGTGAAGATTTGAGCCTCGGCGGCCAGTCTGCTGAACGATGAAACTGACCTTTATCCTGGCCGAGATTTGTACCCGCTCTTACTGAAGATGGGCCGATCCCTCATTTCTGTCGGGCGTGTAAAAGGGAGGTAGCAGTCCACGAATCCCGCGGTCCGATTTCCGTTCCTTCAACAGCTGACGAGTCGGTCAGACCGTGGGGGCGACTTTGACGCCCCAGTCGTTATTTGTCGACCGAGGCGTGGGGCAGAGGGAAGGCACCGACTTTATTCGGCCTTGCTGGGAATGATCCGCGGATCTGCTACGGATCGGTGGCGAAGCCGCTACGAGGGCCTGTAACGATTTGCTGCTAGCAGGATGTAGTCCGGCGGCGTTCGCAAAAGTTGACCCACTAACGATTTGCTTTATATAATGGGCACCTCTCTTTAATCTTAATCATTTGCCCTGAAATTGGTGTGACGACAGGTCCTGTCTTGATGAAAAATAGATTTCCTCATCTCGCGGCGTTACTGGTAGTTTTTTTTGGGGGAGCCGATTTGGTAGCCGCCGAGCGACCTAATATTCTCTGGATTTATCTGGAGGATGTCAGCGGCTGGTTCAGCTGCTACGGGGACAAAGTCATCCAAACAAAAAATATTGATGGGTTGGCAAAATCGGGTACTCGATTTGACCGATTTTATACACCATCGGGAGTCTGTTCCACGACACGTTCAGCCATCATTACCGGGATGTGGCAGACCTCCATCGGAGCGCATCATCATCGGAGTTGCCGAGCCAATTTTCGGGGCAAAAACATGGGTGACTTTGATGAGAATATTCTTCCGCCGGAGGTGGTGCCTTTGCCGATCCGATTTCGGAAAGCCGGGTACTTCACCTTCAACGAGGGTGGAAAAGACGATTACAATTTTTCTTTTAAGACGTCCGATTTCTACGATTTTGTCCCCAAAAAACGGGGCTGGGGTCCAGACGCGTTGATTGCCGGTGAATGCTGGAAAGGGAAAAAAGCGGGGCAGCCCTTTTTCGGACAGGTGCAACTTGGTGGCGGGAAACTGGGCCGAAAAGTGAAAAAAGTCGTCGATCGATCTGTTGTTCCAGTACCGCCATATTATCCCGATGTGCCAGAAGTTCGTGAGGAAATTGGTCATCATTACGATTGCCTGTTAAAAACCGACGAACAGGTTGGGGAGATTATTGCTGCCTTAAAACGGGATGGGCATTACCAAAATACGGTTATTTTCATGTTTAGTGACCATGGTTACAAATTACATCGGCACAAACAGTTTCTTTATGAGGGTGGAATCCAAATGCCCTGTGTGGTCGCGGGAACAGGCGTCCAATCCGGAATCGTGCGGAAGGACCTGGTCAGCGGAATCGATATATCGGCGGCGACCATGGCCGCCGCAGGATTGAAGCTCCCGTCGAAAATGGAGGGGCGTGATTTTTTAAGCCCGAATTACCAGGGGCGAGAATTCGTCATCGCGGCCCGCGATCGTTGTGATTACACCATCGAAAAAATCCGGGCGGTTGTCACCCCGAGATTCAAGTACCTGCGGAATTACTTGACGGACAGGCCGTATATGCAGCCTAGTTACAAAGACAATTGGGATGTCTCCCGCAAATTTCGGGCGATGATGGAGGCAGGAGAAATGAATGAAGATCAGTTGGTCTTTTTCGGCCAACAGCGAGAACCAGAAGAATTCTATGACTTGGAAAATGATCCTCATGAAATCCATAACCTTGCCAAAGACCCTCAATTTGCTGATCAGATCAAAAGACATCGCGAGGTTCTTTCCAAGTGGATCGATGAAACGGGTGATCAAGGACAGTTGCCGGAGTCGGAAATAGGACTGCTGTCGGTCCTGAAGCGATGGGGCGACAAATGCGTTAATCCGGAATATGATCGCGTCCGGCATCTATTGATCAAAGGCGGGTCCGCTTCAGAGCGGAAACCCTCTCAAAAGAAAACGAAGTAAAATGGCGGGGAGTCGCGTCGGGCAGATAGGAATAGTTTTTATGCGAATTCACCAGGAGTCGCTTTAGAGTTGGAGCGCCATCGATGAAACCGATTTTTGCAAAGCCGACGGATTTCCCGCTTAGTTTGCGTTCAGCGGATCAGGCTGCCCGAGGGCTTAAACTGGTGTGCATCGGTCTGGTTTTGATTCTGGTATTCGGCGGTTGGGTCTGGTTTGTTCCGTGGTTGAGTTTATCACTAAAAAAAATAGGCATTCTCATCACGATGATTGGAAAAATTAAATGTCTATCTGCAGCCCGAGCGGCCGGTTGTCAACAACTGATTTTGATCACCGCGGTGATTGACCTAATCGGTTTGACTGGGATCGCCTTCCTTGGATTTAACGGTTCCGGGCTCCTGGCAACCATCGGAATTCTGGTTTTTCTTCTCTTTCTGCTGAAGTTGGGGAGGTTGATTGGAGACAATTCACTTGCCAATAAAATAAAATTCCTGGTTGGGCTGGTTTGGATAGCGTTGGTGCCTATGGCGGCAACAGCGTTAATTTGGTCGGTGCCAAATCTAGCCGCAATCGTTGGCGGCTTTTATTATTTCGGGATGATAGTAAATCTGATCTTCACCGTCTTGTTGATTAGCTTGCTTGTTCGATTTGGAACCGTCCTCATGGATGCCTAAGAACGTGAACTGCTGCCTAAACCCTTAATGTCTGTTAATTGGAGATCCTCGGTTCGCGGGCTCTTCCGATATCACCGGTTTGGTGAAGCCAGTGGTGAACGTGTCGCTTGCTGAATCGAAAAAGATTCAATGACGACGGATTTGGGAGAACCAAGTTGGTTCTTCTCGTTTGCTTACCGGTTTTCGTAGTCGAAGACGATGGTAGCCGTAACAGGGAAATGATCAGACGGATACCGTCCTTTTCTTGCGGATCTAATAATGGCCGCTTTCAAAACATTGGTCTCTGGAGCAACAAATACGTAGTCAATTTTGTTCCCGTCCTGACGTCCAGTGAACCCATTACCGGTTCCCACTACTTTTTTGTCTGGATACAGTTTTCGGAAAGTGTCCAAAACAGGGACGGGACTCTTGCCTTGGCTGCCAGTTCCTTTTAGATATTCGATAACAGGATTGTTCTCACCCGCGTTAAAGTCGCCTACCATGACGAACGGGTCTTTGGGGCTTCGCTGAGCGATTCGGCTGGCGATCAATTTGGACGATTGGAGGCGTGAGTTTTGGGATTGGTGGTCAAAATGGGTGTTGAACACGTAGAAACTATGGCCGGTAGTCAAATGCGTTAGGCGAACCCAGGTGCAGACTCGTAGATAACGATTGCCCCAATTTCGCGATTTCTTTTGGGGTGTATCGGATAACCAAAAGGTGTCCGACTCTTCGACTTTGAATGCCTTTTTTTTATAAAGGATGGCAGAATATTCTCCTCTCGTTCCTCCGTCTCTTCCTTCGCCCACTTCGTTAAACTCGGGAAGTATTTTTCTGATTTCATCCAGTTGAAAACGAAATGCCTCCTGCAACCCGATGATGTCGGCAGCGGAGTCTCTGATGACATCGCAAACGAAATCTTTGCGAAAAGTCCATCCGTTTTCTCCGTCGTTCGCTCTTCCGTTGCGAATGTTGAAGGTCATCACGCTGAGATCCAATGCGGTGGTTGTTGGATTGGACTGTTGGCCTACGGCGAGATTATTTCCGCTGAAAATAATCATAAGAAAAGCAACGAATCGATAGTTGTACGTCATGACTGCCCACCTTTATCGGTATGAAATTGGATAGCTGAATTGTCAGGTAGCAGGAGGAAACGTCAATTCCGTTGCCTTTTTTTGACAACAGCTTATTCTATTTGCAGGGGCCAGACTTGCGGTAGGGGGTTTAGTATTGACCGCGGTGAATTGCAGCGCAGGATCCCATCGGCTCTGCGTACCGGTCTACTTGTGGTTGGTCTACGTGACTGGTTAATCAAAGGTGTCTGAATCATTGAGTGCGTTATGGAGTCCTCTGTGCCGACACCCCTGAATGAGTCCGCCCGGATTGAGGTATCATCATGGAAGTGATTCTTGGCTAGGTTTGGAGGCGATCATGAATAGTTTTTTTCGGTTACTTTTATCACTGCCGGTTGGGTTAACGGTTGTCGTTCCTGTGACGGCTTGTCTTTGGGACTACGATACTCTCACGATGGAGCGGCAGCGATTTCCAGACACTCTGCAGTTGGTGACGGGTCAATTCCTGCGACATACGCCAGCGTTCTATCAATGGCGAATCGAAGATCGCTTAGAGCGAATTAAGCAACAACCTTCTCCCGAACTCTATGACGATCTGGCGGTCGCCTATGAAAAAACTGGAGATGTTGAAAAGGCAATTGCGATTACGCTCGAGAAAGAAAAAGTTTATCCGGGGCTCTACGAAACACTTGCGAACCTGGGAACGTTTTATATTCATGCCGGACAACTTGAAATGGGCGTCGAGCAGATTGATTTAGCGATTGCCCTTAACCCTGACGCCCATTTTGGGCGGGAGGTGTACCAACGGCTCCTTGTGAAATATGTACTTGCCAAAAGAAGCAGCGGTAGACAAGGACTCCCTCTGGATGTTAACCGACGTGGTTGGGCCCGGTTGTCGGGATTTGCCAAGTATTTGATCGAAGCGCAGAGTGTTGAAAACGATCCGCAGCAGCGTGATGAAACGTTGAACAAGGCGCTCAAGGGGATTTTGGGCATGATGCGATTTGGTAATTATCAGTCCCCCATTTTACTGGAGGCTCTGGGCGATTTACTGGGGAGTCTTGGTACTGAAAAAGATGCCAAACGGCTGGCTGCACGAGCATTCTTGAAGGCGTCGTATGAGGTCAAGAATGAGGGGGAGCGAGCGGCCTATCGAAAAATGGCCGATGACAGCCTTGATATGCAAACGGTCAATCATGCCAGCAAAGATGAGCTTTCACTGGAGGCTCTTGAGAAGAAGTTTACCGAGGAATTGGTTCAGGCGAACCAATGGTTCGAGTCAATCGCCGACGATGAATTGGCTTGGATTAAGGCTGGATTGAACGTTGACGAGGCATTTTCTAAAAAGTACTACCGGCAACCCGCACTGAATACTTCACAGAAGTTCGAACCCACAATCGTGATGTCGGGAATTTTGGGTTTGGCTTTCCTGGTCGGCCTGTATGTGATTTCACGAAAACGTGATGCGGCAGGAAGTTCGAAGCTTGGGCAAAGCTAGTTTTGGTAGCAGCACACCTGGCGCTGGGAATCGAAGTGGAGTTGGCTTTCTAGTTGAGCTTGACCGTTCTCCAGAAGTTTTCTCAATCGCTCAATATTTTTATCGTCGGGCTGGTTTTCGTTGCTGGTTCAGGTCTGGGGCAAGTCCTGCTAAAATCCATGGCTCTTTCCTCAAGGACGGCAGGTGGTTGGACGAGATCCCCTGTCATTGACTGAAAAACAATTGAATTCAACGACCTCGGTGGTGCTGTGTTGCGAAGGGTGTTGCTAAGAACATGATGGAAAATTCCGTAAACAAGACCAAGAAACAGGAGGTCTACGTCCGTCAGCCGCATCAATCGTACTTGATATTGAATAATGTGGCGAAAGATTCCAATTTTGGATTCCTGATTAGAACAGCCAATGCAATGGGCGCAGTGCCAGTCATCGTGGGCCGCCGGCGATATTCCAGGGGTGGAGCCGCTGGCGGAACTCGTCGCACTCCGGTTTCCAGCTTTTTACGGATGTCTGATGCGGTGGCTGCGATGCGGGAGGCGGGCTGCGACCTATGCGGTATCGAAATCATGCCCCAGGCTAAATCGGCGATTGATAAACCTTTCCGGAAATCGACTGCTTTTATTGTTGGCAATGAGGGTGAGGGACTCACTGATTCCCTAAAATCATGGTGCGATTACTTTGTTTACGTACCACAGTACGGCACAGCGGTTTCACTGAATATTAACGTTGCCGCGGGAATCGTTTTACATCAATACGCTGTATGGGCGGGTTTCAAAGAATCACCAAGACAGGGTGAGAAATTTCAACGGTCAGGCGAACAGGTGATCGATGCCGAGGGCCGTTAGGTGAGGATGTTCTCGATGGCATTCCCGCGGACATCGGTCAAGCGGTAGTCTCGGCCGGCATGTCGAAACGTGAGGCGAGTATGGTCGAATCCCATCAGTCTCAGAATGGTCGCATGGAAATCGTGTACATGGACTCGATCCTCGACAGCACGCAGTCCATGTTCATCGGTTGCACCATGGACCATCCCCTGCTTGACGCCTGCTCCTGCCATCCATGATGAAAAGGCCCAAGGATGGTGTTCGCGACCCGGTGCGTCCGCCGTATTGTTGAAAGGGGTTCGCCCAAATTCCGTGGTCCAAACCACTAAAGTATCATCGAGCATTCCCCGTTGTTTGAGATCTTTTAAGAGGGCGGCAATCGGTTGGTCGACGTTTTTGGCAAGTCCCACATGGGTCATCATGTCTCCGTGGGCATCCCAGTTTCCGGACGAACCGGTGTCAATTAATTCAACAAATCGAACCCCTCGTTCGACCAGTCGACGGGCAGCGAGGCATTGCCAGCCGAACCCCGTGGATTGGCCCGGAGTCACCGAATAATTGCTGAGAGTCCGGGGCGACTCCGTAGAAAAATCAAATGCCTCTGGGACTGCGTTTTGCATTCCAAAAGCGGTTTCGAACGACCGAATTCGCGCGCTGCGGCCATGGCTTCCCCCTCTTTGTTGTAGATCCAATCGGTTCATTTTTTGGAGTGTTTCCAATTGGTAACGCTGCACGGGAGTCGAAATGCGGGGACGGACGTTGGCGATCGGCTGGTTCCCGGGAACAACCAAAGTTCCTTGGTTGACCGCCGGCAAAAAATCACTTGAGTAGACCTGGGTACCCGCATAGGTCTGTTTGGGTGCGATGACGACAAAACCGGGAAGATTCTGGTTGATGCTAGACAGGCCATACGTAACCCAAGAACCAAGGCTCGGCCGAGAAAAGGAAAATGAGCCGGTATGCATACCGAGGGTCGCGTTATAGTGATTTGAATGGGAGGTATGCATCGAACGAATCAATGCGATGTCATCGACGCAGTTGGCTAGGTGAGGAAAAAGCGTGCTGACTTGGATGCCCGATTCGCCGTGATGCCCGAATTTCCATTGGGGACGTTTCAGGTAGATTTTCTCGTAGCCTGGCCGGTCTTTGATTTCAGGATGATCGGCTTTGATTTCTTTGCCATGATCACGATGCAGAGCTGGTTTGGGATCGAAAGTATCAACATGAGAAACGCCGCCGGTCATGAAAAGAAAAATGATGTTCTTGGCGCGGGGTTCAAAATGGGGCGCTTGTTGTGCAGGATCGGTGGTTGACTGGCCAGCAACTTGATTCAGGATGGCAGGCAGCAGCATCGATCCGGCGACCGAGGATCTTAGCATTGATCGTCGGTTAAGCTTTAATTCTGATGACATGGTGTCAGTCCACATAAAGAAATTCGTTGGTCGACAGCAGGATCCTTGAAAAGGCAGACCATTGTTCCAGTTCGTCTCCGTGTGAGCCAGCGAAGAATTGGCGAGCAATGTTTTTTTCGGCAGAGCTGGGTACCCGCTGAAAAAGCCGTTCAAAAATTGTATTCAGCCGTTGTTCAAATCCTGGCATTTTGAGGACCTGGGTCGCGTTTGCGGCGGCTACCTGATGGAAAAATTCGTCGTTCAAAAAAAACAGGGCTTGGGTGGGTACTGTGGTCGTTTGACGGACCGGGGTACTTGAGTTTGGATCAGCTCCGTCAAAAAGTGCAAGGAAAGGATGTCGGCGTTGACGCTGGACCATCATGTAAACGCTTCTCTGCCGCGTCGGGTAAATCGCGTTGAAGGGAGCGTGTTGGCTAAACGTCCAGCTTTTTTCGGGGGGAAAGGGATGTGCCTGACCGGGGGTGCGGTCCAGCATTGCGCCAGCGACCAACAGGGAGTCACGGATTTCCTCGGCGGTGAGTCGACGCGGTGGAAAGCTGGCAAGCCAGCGCAGAGACGATGGATCGATCCCGCTGGTCTGGGACCCTCTGCGGTAGGTTTCACTCAGCATGATCAATCGATGTAGGGGTTTGATTCGATAACCGTGCGCGACCAGTTGGGCCGCCAGGAATTCTAGCAACTCAGGGTGAGAGGGGGGCGTTCCCCGGAAACCAAAGTCATTGGCGGTTGTCACAATTCCTTTTCCAAAATGCCCTTGCCAGATTCGATTGGCCAAGACCCTGGCGAAGAGCGGATGCTCAGTAATCCAGCTCGCCAATTCCCGTCGACCGCTCTCTTTGGCTGACGCAACGGTGGCCCCCTTAAAAATCGATAGCCAACCGCGGGGTACTTTGTTTCCGAGCATTTCCGGGTCCCCGCGTTGATGCACTCGGGTATCGGCAATGACTCCGTCGGTGACCGCGTAGGCGACCGGAATACTCGGCGGCGTCGGTTGGGTTAGTTTGGATTGTCCAATCTTTTTCCCTGCCTTGACCAGCGCACTACCGTAATCGCTACTGGAAAAATGTTCCAGCCTGTAGGAGACCCCATCCAGTCCAGGAGCAGGATGGCCATCGGAGACCGTTCCCTCGATCAAATAAACCCCATCCTCAGGACAGACCCACGCCAAGGCGACATCTTCTTTCGGCCCGGGATGCAGAAATAATGAATTCGCTGGCAGTTCTGTCCAGGCTTTAACCGGATGACCGTTGGAGTTGACGGTGATCGAAGGTGTTGGTCCGCTGGCCCAGGCATGGAGACCTTTTACGCCGTCGACATCAGGTCGTTTTTCCCAAAGGTATTTGGGACCCGTGGTCACGTCCAGCAATGCCCATTGGCTTTGTCGGATTTCAATGACCGGACCCCCTTGATGCAGAAGTGGAATCAGTTCAGCTGTGGTCCATTTTTGGTTTGGACGTTTCATATTGGTGAAATTTAACTGCACCTGTGTGGTATCCGCACCGTGATTCTGGTTGCGGAGGATGGCCAGTTGGATCACTTCTCCTTGTTGGACTTTTCGCTGCAACGCTCCTTTGACGGAAAAGCCAACCTGCACCAATCCCCCCTCCTCAACTTTGCCCTCCTCCAGCACATGAAAACAGGTGGCTGCCAACTTGCGCATTCGTTCGATTTCGTCTGGATGGTTCCCCTGCTGTTGCTGATATTTTTCCAGAGATTTTTTATAGGCTGCATTTAATTGTTCAACCTTTTGGTCGGGTATCAGGGGTACCAAGTCCCGTGGTTGCCCCTTAGGTTCGCAACCAGGGAAGGAGAATCGTGTGCTTTCAAAAATCCCATACAACGCATAGTAGTCTTCTGCGGTCACCGGGTCGTATTTGTGGTCATGGCATCTTGCGCAACCAATAGTCAGCCCCAGAAACGTTTTTCCCAAGTTGTCGATGACGTCTTCGTGCATCAAGTGAATGTCTTTATCAATGTCGTGGCCGTATCGGCGGGCAATCGCCAAATACCCGGTGGCCACGATGCGATCGGCATGGTCGATCGGAGGCGAACCCGCCGGTAGGAGGTCACCGGCAATTTGCAGGCGTGCCATTTCGTCAAAGGGAAGATCCGAGTTGATGGCGTCAATCACCCAATTTCGATATCGCCAGGCGTGTGGCAATGGACGATCCGAATTTTCACCTGCGGTATCTGCGTAACGAACCACATCCAACCAATGTCGGCCCCAGTGCTCACCGTACTCGGTTGAACCAAGAAGGCGGTCGACCACTTTTTCAAAAGCGGTGGGATTTTCATCCTCCAGAAAATTAGTGACGTCCACCGGCCGGGGAGGTAAACCGGTCAGGTCATAGGTTGCCCGCCGAATCCAGATTCGCTTATCGGCCAGAGGGGCTGGTTTCAGTTTGTGCCTTGGCCAATGTTGGCCGATCATTCGGTCAACCGTCGACGAATCATCGTTTGGATCTGCGGCGTTAAGCGGTTGGAAAGACCACCACTTTTTCGCCATTTCAGCAGACATCTTTTCAGTCACACCGCCAGACGATTGAGGGGTCTGGGCCCCGTTGGCGATCCAACGCTTTAACAATTGGATTTCCTCGGTCGCTAGTTGTTTGCCCTCATCCGGCGGTGGCATTTTCAACTCACCATATTCGATGGCATCGACGAGCAGACTCATGTCGGGCTGACCCGGTACGATGGCGGGTCCCGAGTCTCCCCCTTTTTCCCAACCCGAGGGTGACGAAAGAGACAGCCCACCCGAACGATTGGAGCCGCTATGACATTCATGGCATCGTTCGACGAGAAGTGGCCGGATTTTTTTCTCGTAAAAATCGTCATCGGCTTTGGTCAGCGACTGGAACTGCCAGCAACCAAGTAGCAAAAAAGAGGACAAAAAAATCGAATAGCGCAGCAATGACATCGTCTTGCGATTGCTAATAGAAAGTGTGGTGATGATGGACATGGCAAAACCTGAAACGGTTTTGAATAAGTATCTATTTTGGCGAATTGGATTTTTGGAAGCAAGGTGGTTTTTGCTTTAATTTTCCTTGCTTGGGTTGTTATCCGGCTAAGGGCGATCGCTTTGAGGATTAACGATCAAACGAACCGCAAAGGCGGAGGCCTGTTTGTTTTTCTGGCCACTTCTCTATGGTTTGGCAACAAATCCACCGGCCGGCCTTGAACATTTCACGGTGAAACGCGATGATAAGGCCGTCGGATCGGATTCGGCATTCGCCAGCGACGTTGATCAACGTCAGCGGTGTTCAGGAAGGTAAGCGAATGGTTAGCGGGCTCCTTGGAAAGGAGTTGCCCTTCACGGGGTTGCGGGTTCGAGTCCCGTGCCTTCCGCTTTTCTGGGTCCATTCTATCCCGATGCAGATTCCCGGAATCGCTCCATGTCGACAAAAAGTGTCGACAAAAAGTGTCGACAAAAAGTGTCGACAAAAAGTGTCGACAAAAAGTGTCGACAAAAAGACGAGACCAGAGGAATAGGAGACTCTCGAAAAATTGTGCCGGAAAAATCTGATCCGTATAGAGGTCGGTCAGTGTCTCGATTTCTCGCTGCAGATCTTCTTCCGAACAGACATAATCCGTTCGTCTTTCGGGCGGGATTGTGACCGCTGAGTGAGGTATGTGGAGAACAATGGGATTTTGCATAATGGCTTAATTCCAGAATAAATCCTTGCTCCACTCGGTACAAGCTTAGGGAATGAAATCAGTTTTTCAAACGACTTGGCCGTTTTAAAGCAGATCGACCTCTTTGACCTTTGCGCCCGGCGGCGCTAGCGCGATGATTTGGTCTTGCGCTGCTTTTCCTTCTTGGCATTCTCGGCTTCAATTCGATCGTAGGCCTTGATCACCGCGGGCGGCCAGCGGAATTCAGGCGCGTCGGCCGGATCGAAGCCCCTCAGGTGTGGTTCATCCAGTCGTTTTAACACGGGAACATACACCCATTTGTTTTGTCGAAACGTATTGTCGAGCAGTCTGGCGAATTCAGGACAGTATGTTTTCAACTGCTCGCGGGTGGTCAAATGGCAGACCAGATCTCCTTTGGGTCCGAGGACGGTGAACGAGTCCGACCCTCTGCCGGACTTCGGCCTCTTGCGTCCATTGCACTCGAACCATGTCTGAACGCCTTCGGCCCAGAACTCTGCGACGCCACCGTCGATCGCGTATCCACCGAAGCGGCCACTTTTCTTCGCTTGGTCGTAGAGCACCCTAAGTTGCACGTTGAACTCCTCGCCAAGGACGCTGTTAATCCCATGGGCGAATTCGTGAACGAAGATATTTTCACCCTTGTAAGGATCGCCCTTGAGGTCCAGCAAATTTTCTTCGCCACAACTGACAGGCCTGGACCCAAGTCCTCTAGCGCGATAGGCCCACCAAAGCGACATGTTTCGGCAGTCGGGCAAGTCGGTTTGCAATTCGCAGTAGGCCATCACGGCCACGAACATCTTTCGCTTTTCGCAAAGATCCCTTATCAAATCAGGCCGATTGGCGAGCATCTTTTTGGCCAGGTATCCAGCTTCTCCTAGCGCGTACAAGGAAACTTTCTCTGAACCGGCGACCACGAGGCCATCGGCGACGATGTGTTGTTTGTAAAACGGGTCGAGCGTTTTTCGTAGTGCCTGCGGGCTGTACGGATTCAGTATTTTTTCCCAGAGCGCGAACCGTTTGGGGGAGAGTTTCTTCAGTTCCGCCAGGCGTTCGGGACCCGCGTCGAGACAAACCGCATACACCAGAGCGAATTCTGCCAGATCTTCATGGCGTACCTTGTCACCATAGTCGGAGACGGAGATCTTATCCGCTTGGATGGCCAATTCCCACTTGTCCAGTATTCTGGGATCGGTCTGCGTTGCGACCTGCTCCAGCGTATGACCCGCTTCATGGGCGATCACCAATGCGTCGGCATGAGGAACCATGTTGATATATCCTTTTCCACCATGCGCTCTTGCTCCACCGAGGTCCGCATAGATCGCGATCCCGTCTTCTCCCTCGTCAGACACAGCCACGCAAGCACTCAGGTAGGAACTGGGAAGTTTTTCAAGACGTTCCACCAGTTTCCCGAGCTTGGCGCCGGTCGCATCTTCGATGGTTAGCTTGAACTGATACTCCCCGGAGGTCGCGATCCACTGCTTGCCGGCGACGCGACCGTTTCTCATCTGAACGACCTCGGGCCCGGACTCAACCTTTATTTTTGTCTTACTGTTCTGCCCGAATTTTTCGATGATCGGTTTGAAACGCGATTTCAAATTCTCTTTTGCGCTAGCGCCCATCGCAACCACGACCCGGAGACCGTAGTTGTAGCGGACCTGCTCGGGACCTACCCACCTGGCGCGTTGTGAGGAGCGGGACACGGAGGGGACGCTGTGAAACGAACCACTGCGCAGACAGCGCAGATCGGTTTCGGTGGTGTTCTCCGGATCAACATTCGGCGACCTGCTGTAGAAG
>Ga0214480_100760_pt1 | contig 15603 bp, 5 predicted proteins | sample M1_20Mar14CPVII9_3_FD_165042 | JGI IMG/M metagenome (GOLD analysis project Ga0214480, IMG submission 165042) | Marine eukaryotic communities from Monterey Bay, California, United States - M1_20Mar14CPVII9sort6BwellE17 | ecosystem: Environmental > Aquatic > Marine > Unclassified | place: USA... | reverse complement strand
ATGTTCATGGCGAGATAGCTTCCCATATACAGAAGCGAAAGATATCTTCATCGACTCAAACTGTACATATCAAGATACACCTGATGAAACTCAGAAAGGACCCTTTTGTGCTTCTGATTGTCAATAAAGTGATCACGGAATAAGTTAGAGTTAGAGAGATCGGTTGGCTGTAGGTAGTCTGTTGTAGTTGTATTAGTACTATATTACTATTACCTTTGGGGTTCAGTGATGTAACTCGGTGAATTCATAGACCGTCTTCGCCACCTGAGGTCGATAAATATATTGAGAATTCTTCATCTTTAAAATAGTTGGAGATCTAGATAGATATGCATAGGTTATGTAGCTGATGGTACTAGATCCTCTGCCTTAAACTCGTCATCTGATTTCTTAGAGTCTTTATTCGCTGGGAAGCTCTGATGTGACATTTTCCTTCTCACTGATTCTCACCATGTGCATCATTTTTGTTATTGAGCCTCTCGCCGCGGCCTCTCTACGTGTTCATTAAAGAAGTATATATTTACAATTGGATAATAGGGTATATAGTAGAGTTATATACAAAGGTGAGTTTGATTCGAGCTACGCTTTTTGGGCTGGAGATAATTTTATTGCAATGAAAATTGAGGGAGAAATTGGACCTCTTTATTTGAGGGAATTGGATAGTAGCTAGGTGTAGTTTAATGCAGTCTTATGTTATGGTGTGTGCCAGGTGCATCATTGGTCACTAGAACCGGTTTAAGGATATATAATATTTAATAGGCTGCGCTCTACGGAGTATGATTTTGGGGGCTATAAAGTTAAAGTTGTTTAATTTTACTGCAAGAACAATTTACTCGATTGTATGGGTTAACACATCACAGGATGGTCATTGGAATACATTTGAGTGTTGTTTGTATATTGTAGAGGAGGCAGATATATGTATTTGAGCGGCTTATTATATTGAATACTGTGCATATCATGTGCATATCATATGCTCACATTATATATTCTCTTCCCTTTGATAGTTGAAAGTTCTATCTACAGCAGTCTACAGCCCATATCATTCATAGAATAAATAGGATTAAATCGGACTAATTATATTGAGTTATAAACTGCAATAAGACATCTCTCTACATATATCAGGGATATTATATATCACGAGACGTACGGAGTTACTGAGATAAAAAAAAATACACATTAAAATTATCATATAGGGAAGGACAATATTAATATAAAAGCAGTATACCCTTTATTATTAGCGGGGGGATTACACGATTCATATCAGTCTATATTAGTTAAACCAAACCTTTAGTGTTAACCGGGGGGAAAGATATAGATTATACTGAGCACAATTTCAATTGCAAAAGAAATAGACAAAAAAAAAGCTCAGGGTGATTACACCATCCCCGATTGAACAATACAGAAACAAACAATATATAGAAAACGATAATGGGTGGATCAGAAGACGAAGGTTCCGGAACAACAGGCTCACCACCCTCGTCCCGTTCTTCCAAATCATCAAAATCCTCATCACGACGAAGATTACACAAATCCGATGGAGATTTCACCCGTAGAGACAGCTCCGATACTGGAGATTCTAGTAAAAAGTTAAAGAAGAAGAAATCAAAAACGAGAAGATCATCACAAAGTATGTCTGATAATGAAGGTAGTTTAACTGATATTAATGGTGGAAGCAAGAGTAGCAGTAGTAGGAGAAAGTCTTCAAGTAATAAACAAAAGAAGAAGAGTAGTAGGGAATTAAACGAGAGTAGTCATAGTAATGGGGGTAAGGATATGTCGAATAGATCGGGTGCATCTACTCCTTCTTCAAATGATAATGGTCCTACCACCAATACAACATCCGAGGCACGATCGGCAATGTATAAAAAGGCATCCAAACGTACCTCCTTCAATCCGGATAGTACTACTACAATTGAAGCTCCCTCGCAAGGAGGAATAGTAAGGCATAACAGTTCGGAGAATGATTTGCTAAGGGCAATGGGTAAATCTATACCACCACCGCCTAAACCTGCATTAAAACCAAGCAAGTATGGCAGTGCCTCCTCTGCCATTGCCGGTGGAAATGGTGCGGGAAGTAAGAAGAAGTTAAGCTTTGATGGCAGAGATAGTGATTCGGATTCAGATGATGATTCATTACCCAAACCAATGTTTCAAATTAAGGGCACACCCGTGGTGGATGACGATGATAGTAAATTTGAGGTTGAATTGAATAATAGTAAGGTGGCACCTCCGTCATTGACGGGAAGTGGTAGGGGTATGCCCAAACGTCGATTTTCATTATCAGCTAGTAACTTAACAAAGACTGATAATAAACCACAGGATGATAAGGATGGGAAAGGCGGTGGGGGACGACCACGACGATTGTCAAGATCATTAGAACAACAGGGAGATAATGATCAACAACAACAAGAACAATCATTTAATCCCCAACGTGTCAGACCACGGTTAGGATCACGTCAATCATCCAAAACATCCAACAGGTCAGGTGACGAACTACTAAAATCATCAATCACACGTCCAGGTATACAACGACGACGTTCCGTCGGTAGTATGTCAAGTAATTCACGTCGTGCATCATTAGATGAAGATGGTAATCCATTACCACTGGAATTAATGGATGTTGAATCACTCAAGGCCAAACGATCATTAGTACATATGAATCAACATAAACATATTCGACGATTGAAAATGTCAGTTGAGAATCAAACATTTATACCACCGAAATCCAAACATTCCAGTATATTCAATAAAGTGGCACATAAAATGTCAATGCAGATTGTGAATTTAACATTATGGACATACCAGGCGTCATTTCTACCGGTGATGTTATTCTTTCTGGCATTTTATATTGTTAATATATTCATTTGGGCAGCGGTATTAGATGCAGTTGATGTGGCTAGTGGTGGACAATGTATATTTGATGATGCTGATCAAATGTTAACGAGGAGGGATAGATATGAGTATGTATTTGAATTGTCTTGGGCGACATTTACTACTGTTGGGTATGGTACTGTTAGTCCGAGTGGTGAGGCGACGGGGTGTTATGCTATACGATTTACTTGTGCCTTTGTTGCTTTTATTGGTATCCTATTTGCTTCGGTAAGTTTATAGATGAGGGTGTGTGGTGTTTGTATGTGTACGTGTTCCTGTCTCAACCCCATTCCTCCACACTACAGCAAACTGCGGCAATCATGTACTCCAAGTTAATGAGAATGCTTGCCAAGGCACATGTTACATTCAGTTCAACATTGTGTGTCCAGTACGGCAAGGGTAATGAGGGTAGTACTGTACGACATGGCCAATTGAACTTCCGTGCTTCAGTTGCAACACCTGCCATGTTGGGTGGTAAAAGTATTGAAGATTTGATGAATGAAGATGATGATAATGACGACGAACAAGAAGTGTCAGGAGGGTCGGATGATGGTTTCCCCGTCATTGAATTCCGTATGATTAACGACCGTGCCAATCACGAGGGGAGCGAGATATGGGATGCACAGATTAGTGCCATTGTTCAATTGAACAAGGAACAGAATATTAACTCTCCATCGTCGGCATCAAGGATAACGAACAGCTATACCCTCAAGGATAAGGCCACGGGAGGAGAGTCACTACAGCACAATCTTGATAAGAAGGTATTCTACCCTCTTACATTATCTCCCGATTCACATCCTCATTTTAGTAGGATTTGGTACGCTCGTCATACACTTAATGCCGAGTCACCGCTGTTGAAACGAGAGATTAGGGATATGATTGTGAATAATGGAGGCAAGTGGGACAAAGACTTGAATTGCTGGGAAGAGATTCGTGAATGTCTAAATGAATTCTGCTCACTTCGAGTGACAATTAAGGGTACATCGGCCGTATCAGCGAGTGACGTATATGGCGAGTATGTATATGAGTTTGAGGATGTCTGTGTGGGTTGGAGATTTGCCAATATGGTATATGAAAAGCCACCCAAGAGTTGCATGGGCTTTGGCAATAAGGATGGAGAAACAAGAACAAAGATAGACACGGCACTACTTCATGACATTGTACCGCAGCCTGGTGGGGATCACGAACCTCTTCATGAAACAAGTGGAGCTGGAATAAAGAATTGGTTCAGTAGTAGAGGGATACAATAATAGGAATATATAGCGTGATTTATTTATTAGATAGTTATTACTACTTACTAAATAGACAATGTCTTATGTACCCATGACTATGACAGTAAGTGTTGCAGTGTCACAAGCCGGTACACTATCACACGCCTCATAAACACAAGTATCAAAACCCGTAAACCCTGGATTGGGAAAGTATACCACTTCCAGTAAATCAATTGAGATAGAACAATCACCATTTAATGCTTGAGATGTGATACTGTTGATACTTAGTGTCTGTCCAGCTGTTGGGGTATCATTATCTAAGACCGATACAAATATCATATTATCTTCACTGGTAGAAAGATTGGCACTATCAGGACTTGCCACGGGAAGAGAAGGAGATCTAGTGGGTGATAAAGTTGATACTTGATTGTTACCAATGTTTATCTGTACCACAGCTGTATCACAGTTTTCTTTATCATCACAAGTCTCATATGTACATTGATCACTACCCACAAATGTTGTATTGTTTGGAAAGTACACTACCTCTAATAGGTTAAAGCTGATTGAACATTGACCATTGGTCGGTTGAGATGTAATGGCACGAACTATTAGATTTGATCCGGAATCATTTTCTAAGACAGCAACGAATGCTTCAGTTGTACCTTGAGTTAGATTGATGATGTCATCTACGGCCACAACCGATGCTGATGATAGAAGTAGTACCCCTTCTGTTGGAAAGGGAGTTTGTGGACGGGGAGAAACTGTTGGTTCAATTGGTTCTGTTGGAAAAGGAGTTTGTGGTGGGTATGCAGGGAAAGGAGTCTGTGGACGAGGAGTCTGTGGTGGGTATGTTGTAGGCTCTTGTGTAACGTTGGTCAATGTTGATGAGCCAGGAACAAATGGAATTGAGAATGAAGTTATCTCTCCATTTTCAAATTCTCCTCCTTGCACTATCAAGTTCCCATTTGATGTCACATTGTAATGACCTGGAGAAAATATCCCATCTCCTGCACTATCGTATATTGTAAACTGGTATGTCTGCTCTCCCTCAAGGCACATGGACTCTTTTTGAAGCTGGGTTGCATCATCAGATGTGCCATTGAATGAATTCAACACAATATAATCCCCAGAGTCGTTCATCTTCTGTAGTTGCCACGATGTTTCTTCTGGATAGTCGTCAAAGACTACTGCAATATCAACCCAATAGCATGTGTTTGTAGGTGAGAATGATACAGATGGTGATAGTGAGGGCATGTATCTGTAGGTGGGAGCCGAAGATACAGTAGGATGAGAGCTTGGTGATGTTGAGGGCTCCATACTTGGAGCGATTGCATATGGCATGGAGAAGTATGTTGATTCCTGGAAGTCACATCGACCAACTACACGTCCTATTTCCTCGAAGACGTTCTGACCTTCAATTGTTGTCCCATCTAATGTTGTAATGATGTAATCCCCTTCTTTAAAGTCACAATCTCCAAGCCTTGGATTAACAGAACCGTGGATAATAAACTCATACTTGCCCTCTTGTAGACAAGTCCATTCCTTGTCACCGGCTGTATATGAATGTGACTTTACCTCCTCTTTGTCATCACTGTCATCAACTACTCTATACAGTCCCCAGCTATCATCCATTGCCACTCCTGGATCAATTGCCACTTCGATCCAGTAACATGTCACAGTAGGAGATGATGTTGATGATGGCAAAATAGATGGCACTTGACTCATACTCGGGAGAAATGATGGAGATGTACTCGGAGCTCTAGATACGGATGGTGTCTGAGTAGGCATCTCTTGTACACAGTCTTGAATATGGAAGGAGTATATCTCGTCAGCTCCAGACTCGTCAGAGTTCGTGGCGATTATATTCCGACCAGAAAGTTGATAGTGGTCAAATGACTGAGCCAATGTAATACTCTCCACCCAATCACCATCTTGTAATGAGTAGATGTATGTCTGATTGTCCCCGCCCACCACCAAGATATCATTGTCTATTGCTAATGAGTTGTCGGATGGACCAGTAATGTTGATGTTGAGCTGTTGGTGAAAAGTAAATGTTTGATTCGTCTCATCTCGGTGATATATAAAGATACCATCGTGTGTATATTGCTTTCGAAATACGAGATAGTCTTTGCTCAGCTCCAACGATGAAACGAGACTGAAGTCATGACGCTCACAAGAAATGGCCCTTGGTAGTTTATTTACATATGAACTTGTGTAATTGGTACCATCACTGCTAAAGCACTGTCTTTCTATATAGCCATCACCTGTGACTATTGGATCTTGAATAGCGATAGCCTCATTCAGATCCATGTCATACTTGTACAGTTGTAGTTTATGAAAACCCTCATCAGTCGAGTTACGCAGGACAATAATATCCCCGGCAATGGAACAGGACTTGTATCCACGGTCAAAACCAATTGCAAATGATTTAGATTGCACCCATTTGTCACCACTTCGATGGAAAAGATGTGCTCTACGCTTCTTATTGTACCAATTGTTATCTACCACACTGGCTAGATCTCCATCAATATCAATACTACCCCCAATTCTTGTTGTATTGCGAATGAAAGGATTTTCTACTCTATCCCATCCCCCAAATAGATTCTTCTTGTATACATGTACATCACCAGCCCCATCATTGGCATATGGAAATCCAACTAATACTGTTTCCTCTGACATTGCCAGTGAATATGAACTACCCATATCGTCTACACGAAAAGGAGCACTAACTCTTTGCCATTCATCGTCATTATCCAATGAATAAAATGTAACATACACTGGACCATCATACGAGCTACATGAAATACTTCTACAATACTTAGTATCTTTTGCTACTACCACCATATTTCTTCCATCAACAGCGACCTTAACATCTCGCGGGTCGACCAAAAGGTGATTCTGTAAATCAATTTTCTGCATATTTGATGTCATGATTTGGTTAACACATTTAGAAGGTGCTGATGATGGTGCCAAACTTGTCGAAGGAGCAGGAGATATTGATGGATATGACTCAATTGAGAGAATGACATTACCACTGTCAGTTGGTTGTGATTGTCTACCAAAGAATGTCCCAACTCCAATAGAAATAGCCAATACACACGCTGCAAAGAGGAGAAGGAAACCCACGAACCGCTTCCTCTTCCACCAAGGCAGCCACGGTTCAGCATCAAACACAATACCATCCTCACTTTCCTCAACAAGGAATGCCTCTGGTATTATTGGTATGGAATCACTTCGTTCTTGTTCAAGAGCAGTTGGCATCGTCTCATTGTGTGCTCTGTTTACAATAGCAGTGGATTGATAAGTATCTCTGTCCTCCTCAACAAGAGATGATGAATCCTCGTCTTTAGTAATTGTATACTCTACTGCATCCTCACCTCCAACAATACCCCTGACTCTGTCAGTATTGTCTCTTCTACTCATTAAGGTTGACGGAGTTGTAAGTGTAGTATATTGTTCTGTATCACTTTCTAAATCATCACTAGTTGGGATTGCTAATGAATCTCTCCCTCTTATTTCATCTCTGCCACTTTGAGGATTGAGATGCCGACACTTAATCTTTGCATCTTCTTCTATAGCTAAATTTGACATATTGAATGGAACAGGAGCATCTTCTTCTTTATCATTAATTGTATCAATCCTTGTTGTTTCCTGTGCAATCTTTCTCTTTTCACATGTTTGATTCGTCTCATCTCGGTGATATATAAAGATACCATCGTGTGTATATTGCTTTCGAAATACGAGATAGTCTTTGCTCAGCTCCAACGATGAAACGAGACTGAAGTCATGACGCTCACAAGAAATGGCCCTTGGTAGTTTATTTACATATGAACTTGTGTAATTGGTACCATCACTGCTAAAGCACTGTCTTTCTATATAGCCATCACCTGTGACTATTGGATCTTGAATAGCGATAGCCTCATTCAGATCCATGTCATACTTGTACAGTTGTAGTTTATGAAAACCCTCATCAGTCGAGTTACGCAGGACAATAATATCCCCGGCAATGGAACAGGACTTGTATCCACGGTCAAAACCAATTGCAAATGATTTAGATTGCACCCATTTGTCACCACTTCGATGGAAAAGATGTGCTCTACGCTTCTTATTGTACCAATTGTTATCTACCACACTGGCTAGATCTCCATCAATATCAATACTACCCCCAATTCTTGTTGTATTGCGAATGAAAGGATTTTCTACTCTATCCCATCCCCCAAATAGATTCTTCTTGTATACATGTACATCACCAGCCCCATCATTGGCATATGGAAATCCAACTAATACTGTTTCCTCTGACATTGCCAGTGAATATGAACTACCCATATCGTCTACACGAAAAGGAGCACTAACTCTTTGCCATTCATCGTCATTATCCAATGAATAAAATGTAACATACACTGGACCATCATACGAGCTACATGAAATACTTCTACAATACTTAGTATCTTTTGCTACTACCACCATATTTCTTCCATCAACAGCGACCTTAACATCTCGCGGGTCGACCAAAAGGTGATTCTGTAAATCAATTTTCTGCATATTTGATGTCATGATTTGGTTAACACATTTAGAAGGTGCTGATGATGGTGCCAAACTTGTCGAAGGAGCAGGAGATATTGATGGATATGACTCAATTGAGAGAATGACATTACCACTGTCAGTTGGTTGTGATTGTCTACCAAAGAATGTCCCAACTCCAATAGAAATAGCCAATACACACGCTGCAAAGAGGAGAAGGAAACCCACGAACCGCTTCCTCTTCCACCAAGGCAGCCACGGTTCAGCATCAAACACAATACCATCCTCACTTTCCTCAACAAGGAATGCCTCTGGTATTATTGGTATGGAATCACTTCGTTCTTGTTCAAGAGCAGTTGGCATCGTCTCATTGTGTGCTCTGTTTACAATAGCAGTGGATTGATAAGTATCTCTGTCCTCCTCAACAAGAGATGATGAATCCTCGTCTTTAGTAATTGTATACTCTACTGCATCCTCACCTCCAACAATACCCCTGACTCTGTCAGTATTGTCTCTTCTACTCATTAAGGTTGACGGAGTTGTAAGTGTAGTATATTGTTCTGTATCACTTTCTAAATCATCACTAGTTGGGATTGCTAATGAATCTCTCCCTCTTATTTCATCTCTGCCACTTTGAGGATTGAGATGCCGACACTTAATCTTTGCATCTTCTTCTATAGCTAAATTTGACATATTGAATGGAACAGGAGCATCTTCTTCTTTATCATTAATTGTATCAATCCTTGTTGTTTCCTGTGCAATCTTTCTCTTTATATCACTATCATCAAATGCCGTAGCGGGAAGAGAGGGAGCAGTAGAATCTTCAATTTGTTCGATCTTTCCTTGCATCGTCTTGCTTTTTGCTGCCATGGATGAGGAGTCTGGTATAGAATCCAACGCTGCAATTGGAGGAAGAGGAGCAATATTATCATCGTGTATTTGCACTAGGCCACTAGAAGGTTGAGATTGGGTATACCCCTGCTCGGTTTCATTATGACCATATGATGTGTTTTGCAAATGATTTGCAATTATTGTTGATTGGTCGGTATCTTCTGGCGGCGGCGGCAAGGTATGAGATACATTACCACCGTAATGAGTAGCAGATGTAGCACCAATAGGAGAAGATATAGACGATTCTATACTTGCTTCACTGTTGTTAATAGTATCGATATTGTCAGATGTAGTATCATTGTTCTCAACATTCGACGATAAAGTCGGAATACCCTCTTCTATATCTTTTTGAACAGGCATTTTGAGATTATTATTAGACGATAATGATAGTATAATGTTGTTCTATGGTATGTAGTGCATTATGATGAGCATCTACAGCAACGATACTCTACTTGCTCACCTCCTCCATCTTGATATATCTAATACAGGGGTTCATATCAAAAATGGGGTGAAACGCCAGACAGACGATCTAGAATTTTCAAAATCAACTTGGCAAGAATTTGCCCTACATTTTTTGACGATAAATCCTCCGACTTTGATATGAGTGTATCCATTGCAATAACCTCTAATAATCGCCGCCGATAAAGCCGCCGACGCTCTAGATGTACTATCGACGATGCCGAACACGATGGTGCAAAGAACGCCCGCATCGTGTACCCGAATCATCGTCTATCGTCGCCGACAACTAGTAGACGATGCATGATGATGATGAAAATTGCAAAAGGATACCGTCGTCGATACTGTTGAATATGTTATTATAGATATAGCCATAATCAATAATATTCATAAAGCGTTATTATTTTAAATGAAGTACAATAATAGATTGGCCTTCTTTTATTCGTCGCCATTTTTGTCGACCATATAAGAGAAATATAGGCGATATTGCAAAGACGGAGAATTTATCATCAAGTTTTGTGCGAGCTAGCTAGAGAGATTTTCTTTCCAAGATGAGGAGCTCAAAAGTTCAATTTTGTATGAGCGGTCTGTCTGGCGTTTCACCCCATTTTTTATATGAACCCCTGATCTAATATCTTGGCACATCTTGTGTTTCGATCATTCCGTTCAAAAAAGGATACCATATCCTTTCTTTTGCATGAAAGTTACTTGGGTCGCCCAAGACCATCCTACTTTGAGCCACGATAGATCGAGCCACTAAATTCACCTCTTCGTTCATCTACTATTATCAATAGACGGCTGGCATAGATAGAACTAACGTGTACTTAAATTAACCTAATATGAAAACACATACTGAACAAAACACATCCTCTCAAGTCTCTAAAGACTTCTTTTTCGCCTTCTCATAGACGGCAGTTTCTTATTGAGCTTTCCGGGCAAACTCTTCACCTTGCTTAGCTTCCTCGATATACTACTATTGCTACTAGTACTGTTTACACTCTGGTCATCATCGGAATAATCTGATGTTGTATGGTGCGAAACTCGAGAAGAAGGCCGATCCGATAAGGATAAGAGGGGAGTCATAACATCACCACCCTCTTCGTCATCACTATCGGCATGTTTTCCATTCATCATTGTTGATTCGAAGCCCTCATCACCCATATCGGGATGACTATGTATCATAACATCTCCAACTTTTACTTTCTCCTGTGCAAGTTGTATACACCTTAGGGTGACGAATGACTTTGCCATACTATTACCACTCCGTAGTTCCAATTCCAATAATCGTTTCCGTAGCAACTTTTCTAATGAGAACTTTGCACTACCAAGACAATCATCTCTACCAGTACTATTCTTATCATATACATCTACTGAAATAAGATGTCTTGCGGGCTCTGCAATGTTATGAAAGTCTCGAGACTCATTCCAAGTTGGCATTGTATCATCCTTGATCATGGCTGTTTGCCATGAGGGTGCACGTTGTTCTTGTTGATTTGCGTCGTTGAACTTTACTAACTTGATAATACAATATAGATCTGGAACATCATCTTTCTTACCAAACCGTCTCTTCTTTATACTAAAGCCTCGTCCCCTAACGGCAGTGACACGAATCGTCACACCGTCTTCATACACTGAACTGTACATTGAACCATGATTCTCGGTTCCGAATGGATCTGCTTGAGGGGCCTCGACTCTGCTTTTGTTTGTGGCAGCCGCCCACTCCAACCTGGCATCTTCTGATTGCATACCACTCAAGATTACTCGAAATTCCAACTTTGCCCCCTTGTCACCTATTGGATGTGTCTGTGTAATTGTATGCCGGTACGCCCTGAGCAATTCGTCGTGGGTAACAACCATCTTTCCAAGTGTGCCGTGACCGGGGGTGCCGTTCGCTCCGTCAGAATCAATCAACGTAAATGTAATATCATTCTTATTGTCAGAACAGTGACTACCCCTCCTCACTAGGGATGTAGTTGTCTTTGCCACAGTTGCACCGGCGGTTACCAACGATGACCCTGCCGTTGTTGCCAAGGATGCACAATGACTTCCTGCCGTCGTTGCTAAGGATGTACTCATGGCTAGGATGGATCCTCGCTTCATGCCATTAGATGACTTCTTGCTGGGAGGAGATGTAGGGGTAGAACCACCAAAGGCGGCCGCGGCTGCAGCTACTGCATCTTCCTCCTCTTCCTTCTCTTCCTTTGACTTCTTATCCTGTCGTAACATAGCAGCACTTAAGGGAATGTGGAATACCATGTCATACATTGGATTGAGTGCATCGAGACCGGGGTAATCAGTCACGGTACCAGTATAGAATGTCTTCTTATGCTCACCCTCTCCGTATCTGACCTTGATGTACGTGGCCGCATCCTCCTTGGGGATTGGGATATCAAATGCCTTGGTCACAATAACCGTGGCCAATCCACACAACTCGTTCTTACCCTCATACTTCTCCGACCCCAATCCATCGGGAAACGAGTGTAATTGTTCTGATAAATGAAACAACTCAGCTGATACTGTAATGTAACATCCCGTCTTCTCTCTGTTCAATTCCAACTCAACCTCGCACATCCCATCGTTTGATTCCTTAAACAGGTCACGAACTCGTACCTCAAACTTTCCCAAGAAATCATCTGGATCGATTGGTGTCTTATCCTCGTCAAACACTTCCACATATACCTTTTGATCCATATCATACAATATAAAGTCACACCATTCATCCTCCCAACATGGTTCGAGATTATCATACTGTGTACTTGTTCGGAATGGTGGTCGGAAGGCGTTACTCCCACCCAATGATATGACACAGTATGTATCAGGTATATCATTCAACAACATCTTCTTGAGAATAGTAAATCCCCGTCCAGATACAGCTTTTAACCGTACCATCCCAACAGGTGGCTGATACGTATCAAGATAATCATAACTACCTAAATCCATGGGCATAACCATCCTATTCGGTAAAACCAACATACTAGCCATGGAACTCTGTACAACCTGTAATATAGCACTTTCCACAAATCCAGCCTTACTCGTTAAACTTTTCATTGCACCACTAAAATCTAAATCAATTTCGGGTGGATTTGTAAAACCATATTGTATTGCCGATATTACGGGTAGTTCTGTTGTTAATGGACTTAGTAGGATGTGCATCCGACCTTTTAACTTGATTGATTTGACACCAAATGTAACCTTGGCGGATTTAGTTAGTGTGGCTTGTAACATTATATCACAATTACCATCCCATACTACATCCACGTCAATCTGTATCCCTGAGAATGGGGTGTTTAGAACAATGAACACAAGATGTGAGCATATAAGATGTGAATCAAAAGGGACACCCAAAAACCCGAACAAACACACAAACAACACACAACAAAACAATTATAACGTACCAGCCTGTTTATTATCCCTATTCTTAATATCAGTAATACCATCACCATCAACATCGACCAATCCAGCCAAGTCTACACGATGGATAAACATATTTTTCGTTTCTATTGGCACATCTCCCAAATCTAACTTCACAAAGTGCAATGGCACTTTTAAATCTTTTAATGTCGGTTCCAATGTTTCTTTTATGGAGTTTGATATGGCAATATTAACATGATTCCACATTTGGGAGAATATGGCTGTTAGGAAATTTCCTGAGGCTGGTACTCCGTTTTGTATATTGGCTAATGACGCTGCTAGTGATGTTGATAGGTTGGATCGTTCAGAATTGTCAAGTAAAAGAGAGTTACGACCTTTGGACTTCATTTCATTTGCAAATGGATCATTATTATCTTGATCTTGTGGTTGTGCTATTTGTTTCGATGACTTCTTCTTAATTAGCTTCTTATTATCATTCTCTTTCTTCTTTTTTGATTTACATTTTTCAACTTGACAATATAGATAATAATTGTAGGCTGCCATTGCTATACATGTTAGGAGTATTGTTGTTGCTACTAATTTAATATCTCGTATGAAGGATGATAATATATAACTACCTTCATTGTTACCATCGTATGGAAGGTAGCATATTTTTTGGTCATTAATTATTGTACAGTTCTCCATTTTGTGATATTATGTTTCGGTTGTGATATTAGTGCTGATATATCTTACTCTTATTAGAGATTAATGTATATAATATGGTGCCTATTCGAATATAGAGAATAGGGTGGGTCATTGTAAGTACATTATCTCATATTGCAAATGCGCACACAATCAGATACTACTCAGAGAGCCGCCACAAGGCCGCCACGAAGAAGCACGCCGCCGAGCTCGAATATGATCATATGGAAATGCTTACAATTCTGATCAGAGTAGCAGTGATATGAATCGTTCATATATACCATATACCCAACCAAACACACCAATGACCACGAGAACAAGCCCCAAGCGAAGAAGAGATACTTTGTTGGTACGATCGATAAAACAACCTAAGTACTAATGTTGTACTTACATAAATCTTTCACACCACCACCGCAAGCATAAACAGTATATCAATATATTGAAGCCAACTCAGTTGAAAACAAAGAAGTGGCAATAGGGGCTCAACTTTTGACGACAACGCCTCTCACAAAAATATCTTTGTGAATAAATGGCGATACACTGGTATCTTGGTCTTAGCAAGACATGGCAAGATGTTCTTACTGCATGCTTATTGCAATGATGGAAGCCACTCTAGTTGAGCGGCCTCTACCATAATTATTAGCTGAAGATTACAGTAGGCGTCATTAGAATTTATATGAAATAGTCTCAAAATGCCTGTTCAAAAAGATATAGAAGAGGGGATTGTGAATTCATCTCCATTGTCGAATGAAGAGAACACCTATACATCCAATACTATTAACAACAATGAGGCAAGTACACAATCGCCTATGTTATCTTTTCCTACTGGTACTACATCTACTACTTCGAATGATGGTAATGTATCTCATACCATACCGCCGCAAGAAGATACCGACCAATCAACAATAATTGCAAATCATTTGCAAAACACATCATATGGTCATAATGGAAGTGGTGAGCAGGAGTATACACAAACTTCTGTTGGTTTAGTACAAGTACAGGGTGATAATCACGCCCCCCTACCTCCAATTGCAGCGTTGGAATCTATAACAGATTCGTCGGGTATTGCAGTAGGAAAGAAGATGCAAGGAAAGATTGAACAAATCAAAGATTCTACTGCTCCCTCCCTTCCCACTACGGCATTCGATGATAGTGATATCAAGAGAAAGATTGCATTAGAAACAAGGATTGATATTAACAATGATAAGGAAGATGCTCCGGTTCCATTCAATGTAGCAGATTTAGATATAGAGGAAGATGCAAAGATAAAGAGTCGGCAGCTTAATCCTCAATCTCAAAATAGAGATGAAAGAGGGAGAGATTCTATTGCAATCCCAACTAGTGATGATTTAGAGAGTGATACAGGATTATATACTACGATTACAGCCCCATCTTCTTTGAGGGATAGAGATGGTGGTGGAGTTAGGGGTATAGTGGGGAGTGAGGCGGCGGTAGAGAATACCAATTCGTCATCCCATGTTGAGGGTGGGGGTAATAATGCTAATCAAACATCAGAAGTTGCTGTGGATAGAGCCGGTAATGGAATGACAACTACCCTTGAACAAGGTCAGAGTGAATCTATTCCTATAATACCCGAGGCATT
>Ga0214480_100755_pt1 | contig 15665 bp, 10 predicted proteins | sample M1_20Mar14CPVII9_3_FD_165042 | JGI IMG/M metagenome (GOLD analysis project Ga0214480, IMG submission 165042) | Marine eukaryotic communities from Monterey Bay, California, United States - M1_20Mar14CPVII9sort6BwellE17 | ecosystem: Environmental > Aquatic > Marine > Unclassified | place: USA... | reverse complement strand
ATACGTATTTGATCCGATGAAGCAGTATCCACATTTGATGCCTCAAACTAATACGTGCACAAACCCAAAATGCAAATCTACAGACACTAAATTCAATGGCAACTGGGATGTTCGGCCGTTTCATTGGTGGGACATAACAGTATACGTCATCCATCGTCGGGTACTATGCAAGAAATGTGGGTGCACCTTTCCCACCTGTAGTGCAGCATCGGTGGCAAATATACCCACCACCATTGCCGAACAATTCCCTTTCATGTTACCCAACGAACGTGGACCTGGCCTATACATACCAATGTTATTAATGATGGTATTTCTTATGCCAAGTTCAATATTATATGGGACGTTTACAAAAGTAATCAATATGATAAAGAGGTTCAGGTTTGCACAAGCTCATGTATCATATTTAGATTTAGTATTCCATTGGCTCAACGTACAACCTCCACCACATATTGACAGTAAAATACCAACACCATTTTCTTCGTTTGATGACCAAACTGGGTACTGTGGAATTGAGTTACGTCCAAGTCTACTTTCGAGATGCTTACGTACATTTATGTCAGTAATGGAGCCGTATATGCAATCTTCTTTTCAGTTAGCAAACGACATTGGAGCATCCACGGACGACAGTCATAAGCTTACCAAACATATAACAGTTAGTATTGGGAGGAATAAAGTGAAACCATTTACAGACACGTTTACAATGATTAGCCATAGTGGTAAAGTTTGTTTAAGCATATTCAAACCAACCAAGTCTGTTGATGAGTTAAGAGAAATCATTACTAATCATGCAAAGGTACGAGAAAATGTTGGTCATAAAGATTTGCTACGCCTAGAAGGAGATAATGCGGCACATGATAGTGTGCTATTACACTCTGCATCGCCATCTCTCTACAAAAACGTTGTACCATACGAAGACAATACCAATAATCCAAGGTATGAGATTAGCAAGGATGACTTTAGATACATTACTACCGAGCCCGGACTAGATACATACGCTTGTGCTCTCATTTCATACATCCAAGAGAAGCTTCGAAGTGGAACTAAAACAATCAAGATTGGATTGGATACGGAGTATGATAATGGTGGACTAAGAGTTATAGCTATAGCTATTGAAGGCTATACCCCTGGGTGCTTGATACATCCATACGGTTGGGGCCGATCATTCAATGATACAATGAAGAAGATTTTAGAGTTAGATTGTATTCTCGTCATTGGATGCAACTTGGGTAACGATATCAGTTTACTGTACAAAGAGTATGGTATCAGAGTGAAGACAATTAGAGATAATCGTCGATACTGCCTTCATGATAATGCCAGCCAGAAGACCGGATTAAGTAACTTAGCAGCAACGTATCTCGGTGTCCATGTAGATAAGTCATTTCAGCGAGAAAGCTTTAATGTTCAGCCAGACTTAGCACTTCCGATGCAGCTTTATGCCTACGGAGATGCACTTATATCACTTCGTATAGACGACGCCATCTCCACCCGATTGACTAATATTGAATCAGTATTGGAACAACATCCACCCGATCTCCAACCAGGTATGGAAGTGATGGGGGTCGTTGTATGTTGGCACAAAGAAGGCGAAAGTCAAACTTATTAAAGTAATAGCACCGGGTGCTAAAGTACCATTTCAGCATTGCAATTGGGGTCCTATAAGATTAGCACTTGGAGATGTTTTCAACGAAGACACAGATGGTTTTATTGTTGTGCACACTCGTCAAATTCACAAGCGTCTCGATGCGGCTAGTACTACAACCAATGTTACCAACGATGCAGCTAGTTCGACTACCAACGTTACCAACAATAATAACTTGGAAGATAATACAACTATAGAAGAAGATACGAACGAAGAAAGCAAGGACGAGGATCAAGAGGAAATACAAGCAGCGGCAACAAATAAAAGTGTAGGTGCTGACCTTGGCATCGAACAAGTAGAAGACAATACGTGCAACAGTGATGATATTGAAGATGATGACGACGAAATTAGAAGCCGAAAAAAGAGTGATATTTGGCATGAGTTTCACAACACTCCTTTGAAGAGAGATTGTCCAGCATCACCGTCAATCTTTATTCTCTTACGTGTGGCAACACAAACAATTAATGAAGTTGAGGAAGATAGAGTGAAGCACGTTTTGGCATCTAGAGGAATTGTAAATTTTGATGAACACTTCTTCTTCCATAAGGAATGGTGGTACAAAAGGGTTAGAATGCCACCAAGAAAGTCACAGGTTGCCGGAGAGAACTTGATGACTCTTCTCAACTACTTGCAAACGAATGAGGTATTCAAGGAGTATGTCACTGATGAACTTGTAAAGCACATTAAGGGATGGGCAAAGAGATGTCTAGAGGGAAGGTATGATGATTTGCCAGATGTTGAAATGTACAAACATGATGGATATGATTCGAATGGCTTAGACTTGTGGCTACGACATCGAGGGTCAAAAGCAGAAAACTTCCACCAAAAGATGCACGTAGCAGTTGGTCCATATGGTATCGGGGTTGAAAGTGCACACTATTTGCAAGTGATACTTGCATACTTTTACAACGTAAACGCTGGTATTAGACGTTGTGATGAGCCTGACTTTGGTCACCCTATGCTTGACTTGGAAGATAGAATTCAGAGTAGAATTGCAGACATTTGGGGAGTTATTGTTTTCCCGAACAGAGTCAATGTTAGTGAATACAAGCCATTAGACTTTACATCTGTGGGTGTTGCACCACTCTCATTCGATGAGAGATATGTTGATAAGGGCGAACCTGGAAAGAATCTAAAAGTTGGTGGAATGTGGTTTCTAGCTAAACGCCACGGTGTCAAGTATCCACCTTTACCACCACATTCAAAAGAAGAGTTTGGAATTATTCGAAACTTTTGTGCTGAACATCCTAACCCCAAGACGTCTGATATCCAACAGCTCTGTATGGACTTCAAAGCTAAAGCCAATGGAACTACTATTAATACCAAACTTCCAACAATGATCACGCCGGCAATAAAGCGATGGAAGATTAACCAACAAGCAGAGTTAGTAAGGCTACAAACGAAGGAATCGTTTGAGGAAATCTTCAACGAATTTAAAAATGATAAGATATCACTTCCTAGGCCACAGGTCGACAAAACTAGAAGAAGAAGACAATCACAGGCACAGAAGACACCAGCTCCGACAACTGATGATGAAGAGTTAGTTGAACTACCGCCTGTATTTACACAGCCACTGAGTGCACCAGGACAAACCCAACATATTCCTCTATCCTCCAAGGCCAAGCCTGCCGAATCTCTGTCAGCTACTCAGAGACGGGATACGAACTATGTAGGGGCAGGGAGATCAAGGAAATGCAGTTGGTATCCATTCTGCGGAGAAGCAATAATATGTGGAGGCATACAAAAAAACTCATGCTCTAAGTTCGGGGCGAATGGTACACATATCGATGAACGTCCCTCTGAGGAAGAGCTGACACAACGAAAGAGGGAAATAAAAACACAAAGGCAGCAGGAACGAAGGAAGAATAAGAAGGATAAGTAAGTAAAGTAGAGACTAATGTAAGATATGTGTAGATAGCAAGTAACTAACGATACTTTCTACTCAATAGTAGACAACGTTATATAGTAGACAACGTTATATAGTAGAGTATAGTAGACAACGTTGTTGTAGTCTTAGTTATTCACTAGTTGACAAAGCAACGTTATGCAGACAAGGCATTATGCAGTCTTTGGTCTTGGTCTTGATCTTCGCTTCGCTCAGATCAAAAATTACTACAGCCACAGATATCAAAAATCTGCCTCAATAACTCTGTCAATAGGCACTGTCATAAACTAATAATATACAGTGTACATCATTTTTCAACGGTCTATCGATCTATGGTAGTTTGGTTGTGTCAGCGACAATATTTAGTGAGCAGTGGCGCCAGAAAGATAAAGTCTTTTTTTAAGCTTTTGTGGGTGAACCGTGTGAGAGGTTTAATTATTGACCAGCTCCTCTTTACGACGGTATTATCATCCGGTGACTATTATATGCCTATAGTAGTATTATATCATATTGTTAGTATCTTGTGTGGTGGTGAGATATAATAGGCAAGTTTTAGTTCGAAATACATACTTTTGTGTTAGACAAAATGTCCTCCATTCAAGAAGTTGATGAGGATAGTGAATTAGTACAAGAAAACAATGGTAATGACGATGATAATGAATCAGAAGAATCAGACGAAGAATCCGATAATGATAGTGACTTCAGTCAAAGGACTCAAGAATATATTATACCTACGTTCATATCAAACAAGTTGACTGAAGGGAGCTATCAGCGAATCAAGAATAATGTTCCTACTCAGACTTGTTTAGAAATTGAGTTTGGTGATATTAGGGACCGAGAAGATCTTCCAGAGTTGGGTAGATTGATTGGTGAAAATACAAATCTGACTGAACTACATCTACTTTCTGATTGTAATATGGACGGGGTGTCATGGGGGGATGATGCTATTCAACCTAGTGAAAATTATGATGATCTATGCAGAGGTATATCCAACAATAGGTCAATTACTACTTTGAGCTTGGGTCCTTGTTTTGATGATTCAAATGCAGTGGAGATTTTGACGCCCCTCTTCGTAAACAATCGTTTGTCCGTATTGAATATTGGTCTTTGTAGTAACAAACGTGCACGACAACTATCATCGGCACTATCAAGATGTGGCAATCCTTCTTTGACAAGTGTGTTTATCAATGGTTCTACGGATGATGCACTTACTGATGATGTGGGAAGGGATCTCATTAATGCACTTAATGATCACCCTTTGCACACACTTACATTGAAATGGACAATGATCAATAGATTGGGAACCGCTGCCCTGTATATAATGCTAAGTGGTTCCAGTTGCAAACTAAAGAAGCTGACTCTGGAAAGTACAGAGATTAATGGCTATGCTTTAGCTTTAAACCTTGCAAGATGTGTTAATGAAAGTAGATTGGAGGAGTTAAATCTCAAGGAGTTAAGTGAACATATCCTCGATGAGGGCATAGGTTGGCAGTATTTCTTCGAATTATTAAAGCCTGGTAATCTAACATTAAAGAAATTGGACCTTAGCAACAACAATATTGGTCTCGGGGGCATGATTGGGCTAGCAACTGCATTCACTGACACGCAGAACACAGTTGAGAAACTGTTTCTCAATCATAATGATATTGGGGATGAAGGGTGTTCTGAATTAAGTCATGCATTTGGAAATAGCAGCGTACTGGAAGACTTATCAATGATTGGAAATAACTCAATAACCACCATAGGGTGGCAGGCATTGTCTCGTATCGTTCGGGGCCCTCATTCGGCATTACGTCGAATCAATCTCGATAGTAATGACAGCTTTGATGACGAAGCAACAATTGCATGGGTGAACGCGTTACAGCGAAGTCGTAACACAAAGTTACGGATTTTATGGCTTGGTGATCATGAGAATGTGACTTCTAGGGGATGGCGATCTATTGCAGATCTCGTGTGCAATAGGAGAAGTATCGATACGGTATATGATTCAAACCACACGTTTTTAAGTCGTATATCCACACAGATGGATGAGCCCGAACAAATGATGACGTATGTCACTGAAGATGTCGACCATATACTGAAGAGGTGCATGTACTTATATAAATCTAAGTATAGGTCCGGGTACACCATGAAGCAAATTGCAATCCAGAAGATTATTGAGCTCTACTTTATGGAAGGCAAGGCTAACATGAAAGATCTATTGGATCTAGACTTGAACGTATTGCCTCATGTGATTGCATCTATTGGAAAGAGTTTGTCCAATTATAAACACCGTCTGATGTATCAGCTCTTCCGAGCATGGCCACTGTTGTGTGATGTCAAGAGTAACTCAAAAGTGGCAGGGGGCAAAAGGAAGAAGTCTTCTGAATGAGGTCCTTGGTCAAGCGGGAAAGAGGGGATAAGAATACACAGATAGATATAGAAGTAAAGAATGTTTTGCACTACTAATTCGTTCTTTAAATATCATCCCAGTCTATTTCATCCGATGTTGCATCGTCTCCTGTAGTATTGGTATCTTCTCCTTCTTCTTTACGAGCAACATCTAATTCGGTATCCAATGGTATATCCTCGTCAAAGCAGCCAGATGATTCATTATTATCACTTTTAACATCATCATCTTCATCTGTAAATCTCTCTTTTAGTACATCCTCTGCAATAGACTTGGCAATTATCCGATCTGAAATCTCAATTACTATACATCTAGGATCAATATTCCATATCGCTTTAGTCTTTAATACACACTCATCAACCTTCGTCATACCTATACATTCATTTGTTGTATATTCCATAACACTGGGATACTTTTCATTAATCATATTCCATATTTGCAATATACAATCTGTATCATCTTTCAATCTTAATGTTGAAACGTCAATTTTCATTCGATCAAATCCGGAATGTTTCTCAATAACTATACATACTTGATCTAATGCGTCACATCGTTGTCTATATGTATTGGCTACTGGACTACCTTTACGACGACGTCGGTATGCCGTGCCTTTGGTTATTAGATAGTTGTTGGACTTTGCTTGATTGTATAATTGTCGTTCTTCTTGATTTAAACGATGGCAGATGTTGTAACTTCCTGTTCCTCTTTTGTTTGCTCGTTTGCCGTAGCTTATACGCTCGACATCGTCTAAGCTTGGTCTCCATACTTTCATTGTTGTAGTTTATTAACATACATTATATTACTTCGGCCTCCGCCAATATCATAAAGACTCAACATCTCAAATAGTTGTTGTTGAATGAGTCATTGAAAATTTTCTCACATTGAGCTATCGATCTCCCTTTCTATATCTATATCTGCATATCTTTTCATCCTCTTACTACATATACGGTCATACATGACGTTATTAGTATCATAGTGTTTCGTAGTATACTACCAATTGTATTCTATTCCAATTCAATTTGTGGTAATCCGTGACCCAAGAATTAGAACTCAAACGGCATATCTTTTGGGAGCTTTGTTGCAAAAGATTGCAAATCGATATCTTCAGTAAGTGCTGCTTAGAGTGGCTGCTAACGCGTTGGTATTATATCAATTGCAACAAACATTATATAATCAATCAGTAGTTAAAGGCTGTGGTATTGATATTCAGTGTAAAAGAGAGAAATTGGTATCTTTGACACATAAATTTGTATATATCTTTTATCATATCCATCAAGATGCAAATGGCAACTAAACAACAATGTCAACAACAATGGCCTCTTAAAGACGAGAATAATGAAGAGCTTATACTACCTTCTGATTTATATTGGAACTACGTCTTTCCTTACACTGCCGTCGATAATCGTATCATTATCAACAAACATACAAAAAGTACACAATTTTATGCCGGACATCGTGCTGAACTTGACGCGGCGTATCTGGAGAAACATCGGGGTGAACCACATATTTCGATGACATTTATTAATCATATTATTGATATTGTCAACTGTTATGAAGATATATGCATGCATACCGATTTAGTGGAAGAGCCGTCACTAGAGTTGCTTCGTGACGTGAGACGAAATTGGGATAAGCATATATCAAGAATATGTCTCCAGTCTCCATCCAAGAGGCTTTGTGATTGTCTGGCTTTGTTTTTGTTCCAAGTCAACGACTACGAATATGCAAAAGAAATACCTCTCCTTTTCTGTGGAGCTGGTACAGTACAAGATGTTGTAAAGTTTTATTCTTTAGTGGATCCAAACTCAATCAATGGGCACGTAACTATTGATCAATTGACTTCTAACTCAACTCCTTTGGTTTATGGTTAGATACCTATCTGATCTCAGCCCGTAGTGATATGGTAGAGGGAGATCCGGATACTACACCCCAAGATCCTCCAATCGGTTATTCAAGTACTACTTTACAATTGGAAAATATAGTCAGGGCACTTTTAGACACAGACAATATCAATGTTGACTCCTTCTTTGAGCCCATGGAAAGTTGCCCTGAAGACTTCTACGCCTCTGATGTTTTTGAGCTAGGAATGAGCATCGTTGACTGCATGAAGAAGTATTCTAAATGGTGGTTGAATGAATACGAAAGTCTTATCCCTGGTTCTCATCGGTTTGCACCATGTTGCTGTTGCCCGGAAGTATGCCCAGGTGAATACCTTATTCAACCAGGTGAACGAATCTGGGAATTGAATTGGGTTGTTGCCAAATTAGTTGCAATAAAGGAAAACAAGAAGTATTTACTACGCTTCGGTTGGGTGGGTGTTGCCTTGCTGCACCGCTCGATTGCATACGGATGTGAAAGCTCTCAGCTTATGTCATCATCTGAGTATCAACGTAAATTGGCTATGCCACCATCATGTGGGGGATTTACATGCGGAATCTGTGAATGGCGTGATTGGTGCGGCTGCTTCGCTTGTTTCTTTACACCATAACATACAGTTATTAACGTTTATTTAGATATGATGATGTGTTCTACTTTCGAACGTTCTCCAATAGATATATCAATATCTCGTAGATAAAGGAGACTATTGGTAACTTACATGGCTACTCGTAAGTTCTCCCTGACAGTAATTTAATAAGACATCCATTCTAATGCCCTGATTGAGTATCTTCTGACTATGAGATACCACTGCTAACTTATTTCGATTCTGTTATACTTTTCACATCGTCTTCATTATCGGAATCATCATCTTGTGGTATCGGTACGACATCAGGTATAAGTTTCAGATCCTTCAATGCAGGGATATGTTGTATCATTAGCTCAATGTTTTGAGAGTTGACTTTCATAGTTTGTGTCTGTAACATATCCTTCTTCTTTAGTCTTTGCATTTCACTCTGTAGTCTACGAATAATGATCTCTGACTGATTACTATCTTCTTCATCACCATCGTCAAGTGACATACCTTTCACCCAACGAGCATTGACAACCTCTAAGATATCGTAGAGTAACTCATCAATATCCATGATGAATAGAATAATGACCGAGTTGGCAATGATCTCTGTATTACCTATAAGAAGTAGAGCGGAATGGAAGAAGAAGAAGTGAGTATAAACAGTGATCACCAACGCATGAGACTTAAGGCAGTTCATGGTACTTACTCGTTGCAATGGCTGCATTGTAGATTGTTGACACATACAAGGTGAATGATGTGACTGTGGCCATGAGGGTACCACCGACAAAGTATCTTGCTCGTGTATTCTTTGTATGTCTTTCCTTGGCACTTAGGACAATCATTTTGATACCATTGATCAAGTCCTTCAATAAGTGAGTTGCCATTAGTACACCAAAGACAGTCCATCCTCTCCCGTTTAGATCTGATGTATCTCGGCAATCATCTTGATCTCTTGAGCACTTCCAAGAGTATATCAAGTCAACATTATCATCTGACAAGTCAATTTCTGCCCCCTCTACAAACACAAACAGCATACCAACTTGTGTAGCCAAGGTCAATAAAACAATTATCCAACCAGCTATACTTGTTCCCAAGAAGAATTGGTACACGCTACCATCACCAAGAGTACTTAAAGCGTACTTCTTGTCCCTATTTCTAACTGATGGTCGACGAGCTGAACTTCTTGGTAACTCACGATTCTTATATTTGTCATAGGCATAAACAGCCAAGGCTAACAGACAAGAGGTTCCTATTAAAATTCCAATAAAGATCAATGAGAACTGAAAGTATGTTGTGAAACCAGCTTTCTGAATTGCACTATCTTCTTGTGGGTAGCAGTCTTCTTGTGCGTTGCCTGAGTGATGTGATGAGGGTAAAGAAGGTTGGGAAAGATTAAGGTTGAGTCAGAGATGACCAGAGTAATAGAAAGACTACACGGCTATAGATACTACTTACAACACATTGTACACTCTGTACAAACAAGACTTTCCTCAAAGTCTGATGGATTGCCACAGTCTGAGATATACGAAGAAGAGTTAGGAAATGTCCAACTCCCAGTCCAACTCAACCAAGGAATGGTACCCGAGATTCTATTGCCTTGAATCTGAATAAGTTTCAGCTCTTTCAGATTTGACCACTCATCAGGAGCAGTTCCAACAAATGAGTTATAGTTGAGGCGTAGCCGATTAAGGTTGAAAAGCATACCAATCTCTGATGGAATGGTTCCCTGGAGATATTAGAGATATGTAAGTCAGTATGGCGAATGAAAGACATAGTAAACATATCTGATCTGCAACTCAAACACTCACCTTGATGTCATTATCACTCAAGTCGAGTACCTCAAGCAAAGTTAGATCTGAAATACTTTTGCTTAGCGTACCCGATAATCCATTAGTTGGTAGCTCCAACTTGACTGTGATGTGTTCATTTGTATCCTCCTTGCACTTGATACCATACCACTGGCAGTGGCTAATGTACGGATCAACCCAATAAGTACTGACAGTCCACTCACCACCCTTGGATGAATCGTAAAAGTCCTTCAAGGCATTTCGTTCTATTGGACAGAAGCTTGTATCATTCTTAAAGTCAAAGTACATGGGATGAAAGCAGAGTTCTAATGGTGCAGGATTCATCCTTTGATTGGGAGTATAAGAAGAGGTTAGATAGTTGGTACATCAACAAAGTACACAACTCACTCTCATACTTACATGTCCGAGTTACCATTCAAATAAATCAAAGCGGTTTGTAGATTATCTAGCTCTGATGGGATTTGACCAATCAATGTGTTATTCGAGAGATCAAACAGCTCAAGATCGGCTAGGGGCATATGGCCATAAAGGCAGGTAAGTAAGATCAACTTCATAACACGACAAAATGCACATATGATATGAGCAAACTCACCTAACTTTCCCAACTCTTTGGGGATCGTTTGACTTAGCTTGTTGCTCGATAGACCCAATACTCTGAGCTGCCCCATGTTGCCAAGGACAGGAGGAATACTCCCCGAGAGTTTATTGCCTCCAAGGTTTAATGTTGAGAGGAATGGCAGATTGGCTAAACTTTCCGGTATGTTGCCAACAAGACCGGCACTACTATCTTGATCTGACAAATCCAATGCTTGAAGATTTGGATAGACGCTAGAAAAGTCCGGCAACTCTCCTGATAGGCTATTCATACTCATGTTAAATCTTCTCAAATTGGCCAACTCTTCCAAAGTCGCTGGGAAAGAACTATATATAAGATTGTTTGACACAATAAACTGTTCAATGTTTGGAGGTACATTCTTCATGAGATTATTAACACTTGTATTGATGGAGTTGTGGCTTACATCACAAACGGTTAGAGTTTGTTGAGACCGCTTGAACTTCTTGAAAGTATTGATGGAAGTAAAGTTGTTGTGACTAAAGTTGGCATATTGCAAAGCCGGTGCAAAGAGTACATCAACTTCTCCATTCATATTGTTTTGTGATAGATCCACGTGTGTCAGATCTCGAAGGTTGAAGAATAGCGATGTGTCAGTTACCCAATTTTCTGGAATATAATCATCATCAGAATATGCAAATTCTGCATTACTAGCAGCCATCATTCCATGTAATTCATTGTTGTCAAGAACTAGTCTCTGGAGTTTGTAAAAACTTGATAATGAGATGGCTGGAAACTCCCCAGTGACGTTATTGCTTGGTAGAATGAATTCAATCACATAACCTTCCTCGTTGCATGTAATACCGAACCAATTGCAATGATCTGACTCAGTTGTCCATCCAGTATTGTTGTACCAATAATCACCTCCTGCTTCATTGTATATGTTTTGTAGATCTCGTTCTTCTAATTCATGATCAGGTACAACATTACTTTCCCGGGCACAATTATCCCACTCGTTATTGTCTTCATATCCCAATACTTCTACGGCATGAGTAAACAGATCACAGTAACAATGTTTACCATTACAGCAAGACTGAGATGCTTCAGAACAAGTATCAACTCCAGCATTGGGAAAATCAGTACACAGCGGCTCCCAAAAGTCACAAGTACATAGCCCTCTATCATTATTATTCTCTCCACAGCAAGCAACTTGAGCCCCCCAACCACCTACCCCGTCCCCGTAAAGATTACTACTACTACCACAAACACTCCTTTCTTTATCAAGATCTATAGAGTCACTTTCTAAATCTAGACGACATGCTTTGGTTTGATATTTACATTTGCACTGTTGATCGTTTGGATCACAGCAATGTTCCGCAAACTCATTGCACTTTGTACTATCACCATCATCACAGCTAGGCTTGATCAAGCATTCACAACTAACCGCTTGTGTTGTTGAGTTTGAATCATTTAATTTGCTAGCACAACACTCATTATCATACTTTCTAGCCTCGCCTTCTATAGTCAGTCGTTCACACCCTTTGGTACCAAACTGACAGTCCCAAACTTCGAAGAGACATGAACAAACAGGCTTGACTTCTGCTCGTTTTGGTGCAATGTAATCATCCAATTCGTACTCTGATTCAACAACACATTGGTGGTAAGCACAAGCAGCTTGCAACTCCTCACTTATGCTGCTAGTATTAGTATTTCCATCTAATGCTGAGAGACAACTTGACGCTAGTGGGAAGCAATATGGTACATCACAACCCTCTTCATCACCATCTGTAGTGACATGACACCCTGCACGATCATACCACATAGGATTTCTACAATAGTTGTTGTCTTCCAAGCCCGCATCCGGATAGTCTTCTGGAGTATCCCAGGTTTCATCCCATCTAATACACTCCTCACCACTTACTGTCGTATTAATTGTTCCACGATAGTCAGCCTGGTCTACACTGCCACACCCACATACTTCTGGATTACTACCATCACATTTAGGTTCTGGTGCAGGACTAGTAGGAGATGATGATGGGGAAGTGGTTGGACGAGCAGATATCGTTGGATGGATTGACAATGTTGGATATGCAGATGGTAGAGTATCTTCACAGATTGGTACATCACAATACTCAAACCCATCTGCAGTCCAACAGTATGCACGAACATAATAATCTCCATTAAGATTTCGGCAATAGTTGTTGTCTTCTAGATCAGCATCAGGGAATTCTGCGGGTCTATTCCCTGTTTCATCCCATCGAATACATTCTTTACCACTGACTGTTGTGTTGGTTGACCCACGATAGTCAGTTTGTTTTACACTAACACATCCACAAACGTCTGGATTACTACCCTCGCATTTAGGTCCTTGTGTAGGAGACAGTGAGGTGGTTGGGTTTGAAGAGCTCGTTGGACGAGGAGATGATGACGGACTCATACTTGGGTATGGGATGAATGGTAAGGAGAATAAAGTACTCTCTGACTCCTCGAACTCTCCTCCTTTTGCAATAACTACCCCATCACTTGTTGTTACAGTGTAATGACCTTCTCCGTCACTGCAACAGATCCCCCCATATGAATCAGAAATGACGAACTTGTATTCTCCATCATCAAGGCAGATTGATTTGGAGTATGACGTATCACCTTCCAAAGCTGTATGTGATTCAATCTCGGTATCTCCAGCCGTGTTCACCTTGTATAACTTCCATGATGTTTCCTGTGGATAGTCGTCATAAACAATATTAATATCAATACAATTCGATGCTGCTGTTGAAGAAGTTGAATCATTATCACCAGGAGGAAAGGCCGCAGCAGGAGAGTGTGTACCAAACGACATTGGTGAGTGAGTTCTTACTCTGACTAATAAAGGAGTTGGAGGGTTTGTGGTCAGATCACTATCTTCAGGCGATGGTAAGAACATATCCCCCGTACAAGTCCCGACAATCTTCCAACCACATGGAGACTCGGTGCATTCATATACCTTTTCCTCAATTGTAACTTTTGATCCAATTTCGTACGAGTCTATATCGGTGGCGATGTATTGCTGTGGACAATCTTCTAAAGCTCTAACACCTTGGATGAAACTGAAACTGCCGATACTAAACCTACTGCCAATATCAAACCGACCACCGACGCTTGTACTCTCCTTGGTTGGGATATTGCTACTACTACTACAGTTGCTCATATCAACCTCCTTGAAGACATATGATGCTGCAATGAATGCTAGTAGCATATACAGTCTCTTCCCACCTCTCATTAATAATAATGTTTTAATTGCATTAATCAATGTAACAAAGAATGTTAATTTGCCATGGTAACCAGTGGGGTTAATAATAGAAGTTCTAATTGAATTAGATTTGCTTTTAATATTCTTTTGGTGGTGTTTGCCCTTGGTTTGTTTCTTCTTGTATTTGCTATTCTTCTTCTTATTCTTTTTAGATACTCGAGTAGGAGGTGAAACTGACCTCTCTTCGTGCTGCTTATCATTATAAAAAGTATTAACTTGTAACTCCTCTTCTACCAGATCACTCATGGTATCTGTACTAATAACAATTGGTGTATCCTCTTCTAATAACTCTCTGGTCGCATGCACCCTATTAATTGGCGTATCGTCCTTAACTTTTTCTAATACCTTGTTTTGTTGTTGTTTATTGATGTTACCACAAATGTTACACATCCCAGCAATATCACCCGCAGCCTTCTTACTATCTAATTCTTCAACTTTTAATAATACATGAGAAGGTAGCACTACGCCGCTTTCTACTATTCCTTGACTAACTGTTGATATATCAATACCACTAACTGTATCACTACTAATGGTACTAGTATCAACTTTCTTCTTCTCCAGTATATCAAACCGATTTCTCATTTCATTTCGTAGCATGCTAATCTCATCTCGAAGCATATGCATTTCAATAATATTGTTATTATTTAAAGTGTTATGTTTCATTGTAGCAGCAGCTGCGGTTAGTAATAACTCACGATTTGCAATTGATGCTGCTAGATCATTTTGTGCTTCATTTAGGTCAGTATCGTCATCTATATTACCATCGTCTGTGTCATCATCGTGATAGGTGCATGAACTATCCTCGAAAGTTGATAATCGGTTGCCATTATTGCAATTTAATAATCTTTTGAGCTTAATTGCCACCATATCGATACCTCCAATTAAAGACAGTATCAATAAAGAACGTAATTATAGCTATAGAATGATACCGTCTTATAGAGGGGCTAATCGATTATATAGTGCCTAAATGGTGCACCTTCTCAAAAATGTAAGACTTTATCTCTTTTCGGCGCCCGCTCAATATTGTCGCTGATGCTACCAATCTACTACTAATCGGTAGGCAGTTTAAAACTGATATCCTGGCTGTATTATTAGTATATAGACAGTACCTATTGACAGAGTTTCGACCCGCGTATGACAAGTCCTAGTATTGAAATGAAGAAGAAAAATGAGATGGTATCCTAAAGGATACCACTCTTTTTCTCTTCAACAATCGCTATTAATTGTTTGTGGAATAAGATCATCAATAGGCTCTCTCGTATACCGTCAGTACAACCGATATATTAGTATTTAATGCTTTTTCAATTCAGTGTACTTTGATGTTATACAAGTGAATAGTTTTTGCAAAACCAATAACCAACAAAGAGCAACAAAGTCAGTGCTCTCTAGGTAAAGACTCTTGCAATAGGCCTCTTTGATATTATATTAATCAGTTGTATCGTGGATGAAAAGAGTATATATATAATATATATAATAATAATACATAGATGAAAAAGAAGACATATCAATTGCAAATTATATTATGAATGACTCACTCTCATACTTACATGTCCGAGTTACCATTCAAATAAATCAAAGCGGTTTGTAGATTATCTAGCTCTGATGGGATTTGACCAATCAATGTGTTATTCGAGAGATCAAACAGCTCAAGATCGG
>Ga0214480_100754_pt1 | contig 15666 bp, 11 predicted proteins | sample M1_20Mar14CPVII9_3_FD_165042 | JGI IMG/M metagenome (GOLD analysis project Ga0214480, IMG submission 165042) | Marine eukaryotic communities from Monterey Bay, California, United States - M1_20Mar14CPVII9sort6BwellE17 | ecosystem: Environmental > Aquatic > Marine > Unclassified | place: USA... | reverse complement strand
GCTAAAGCGAGGAAGCTTCACCTAACGGATACTCATCATCGTCTTGCCAAAGGAAGCAAGGCTGAAGATATGTCTTTGTCTATGCCTGACAGAGATGTTGATCTTCCAGATGCTAAAGCGAGGAAGCTTCGTGCATAATAGATTAGTGCCATCAAGAAGAAGGCAGTTTAGAGAAGCTCGTGAGGTATAAAGAGAGAATGTATGTATCGATTTGTGTTTAAAATGACGAGGAAGAGCTGGTATTTTTGGGCTTAGATAGATAAGATGGATAAAGCTTTCTAGTGATCGTAAATGTTACCAAGAGAAATGTTACAACTCATAATTATCATAACTAGCCGATTTGAAACTTATATTATCCTAGAAGTCTTCCTCTCCCTCCTCTACGGCGAACTCATGCTTTCCATCAGCATGATTTGTCCGCTTCGATATGTAACAAGCATCACATAGATCGTAATCAAAACAAGAGGTACATGAATATATCTTGCCGACTATTTGATTCTGACATTCGTCACAGTGCACTATCAACTTGTGCTGAACTTCAGTTGGTTCATCTAAGCAAGTTGTTGCAACATCCGCAGTTCTAGAAGAAAATAGAAGAACACTTTCTTTTGGTTGATTCTGTAGCCATGGCTCATCTCTCATTACCATCGAGGTTGCATTTGGCATTCAGTGCCCTTCATTCTCTGTGTCAAGGCAGTAACAACTTCATCACAATTTCCAAGAAGACATGCATCAAATAGACAATCCCCTTCTTCCTTATTCTTATTGGATGTCTTCTTTACTCGAACAATGTTTCGATTTACGAGGATTCTTGGAATGTCAGACTTGAGATAATCTACCACTCTACTCATGGGTGCTACTGATAACGATGTACCCATTACTATTAATGCATCGGCCTTTAGATAATCCTTTTGTAACTGACGTCCAACGTCGTTCCCCAACTTTTCTCCAAAGAAGGTTACATTTGGCTTTATTGTTCCATTACATAATCCATTTTGATATGGTGGTTGTGATGTTGATATTGTTGACGATGATCGACGTAGACGCTGTACTCTTTGTGGTGGCTGTTCCGTATCTTCCTCAGACTTCTTTGTAGATGAAAGTTTTGATTTCTTATTTGTTGGAAGTTGACATGTAGGAACTCTTCCCTGTTTAACATCATCAGCTATATCGCTTGAAGAATATGTTGCTTTGCATTTCATACAGGTAGCATTCGATAAACTTCCATGTGCGTATACAACTTTAGAAACACCCGCTTCTTCTTCCAATGAGTCTATATTTTGGGTGTAAACTCGTAATAGTATTCCCTGTTTGTCTAGCCATGCCAAGAAGTTGTGAGATGGACTGGGTTTAATGGAACCGGGATATAAACTATGTGCAAATTTAAAGAATGGTTTAGGATCATCATTGAAGAATTCAATATCAAATAGATCTTCTGGACATGTTAATCCAAGCTCTTCGTAATTCAATATATTGTAAACTGCAATGTATAAAAGTGTATAAGATATGAATACAATATAAAGCAACCACATTATATATACTAAATAAAACTCACGCCCTTTCTCAGATCTAAAATCAGGTATGCCGCATGAAACAGAAATGCCAGCACCGGCTAGGACAATTATATTCTTCTTGTTAATCAACAAATTTGCAATATCATCAAATTTTTGTTGAGAATTAGTAGCACCTTCCATTTGATACGAGAAGATGATGGACGACGATGACGACTTAAATTGTGCTTATTACAACTGCAATATATGTAAAGGAAAGAGAGTATACGGCGGCCTGTTACTAATTCTCTGCGCGCCGCTGATGCCCAAATAATGCCAAATGCCGAAATGCCAATCATGTTTTCATGTTAGTAAACTCCTTTTGAGAGCGTAGTACTTTTGGTCCATATATATATCTAGTATCTAGTCAATGTCCTTCAACTTACAAATCTTTTGTACATACCTACATAGCAATACAAGGAATCGGCGGCGGCTATTCAATAGGTGAGACACTAGCGTTCCGACTAAAGGGGATACGTAATATAGATGTTGGGGAGCGTTTGACGATATGTTTTTGCAAAGCCACAATTACAAACAACAACTAACATTTTTCATTTTTGCAATGCACCTTGCTTTCTCTACTTCCCTACTTCTACACAGATACAATTCAGCCTTAGTACAATATGATCGCTTTCTTCATCCTACTAATATGCAGTATAATATCTCCAGTATCGTCATTATCTGTTACTGTTTTTGGTGGTACGGGGTTTGTAGGGAGTAGAGTATGTAAACTTTTAGGTATGTGCACAAGATATGCTCGATATATTATTATTATTATGTGTTCTCATAATACTAACTGACATGCATAGTTGAAAAGGGGGCAAGTGTAACAAGCGTATCCAAATCAGGATCAATACCAAAGTGGGCAAACGATGAAGAATGGACGAATAAGATGGATTGGAAGAGTGCAGACTTATTATCATCACAAGATGCTTTAGACAGTGCCGTAGGAAATCCAGATGCGGTAGTTTCGTGTGTTGGCGTGGTAGGAACAGATGCGGATGAATTGTTAAAGGGAAATGGTAATGCTAATGTTGCTGCCTTTAACAGTGCAAAACGTGGTGGTGCGTTGCAACGGGTTGCATATGTTAGTGTTTCATCAGAAGTGGATGCATGCAAAGAAAATTGGTTGCCAGAATTCTTTAATGGGTATTTTGAGGGTAAGATCATGGCAGAAGAAGCTGCACTTAATGCAGTTGATGGGGATACAACGAAGGTATGTCTGGTAAAACCCACCTTCATTTATGGAGGAGATTCATTTGGATTACTTCCACCTCGTGTTAACTATGAGTATGGAAGTGGTGTTGAAGAGTTATTAATGAATCCAGTCTTCAAATTCTTGGCTGACGCCACCCCTGGTTTGATCAAAGTTGCATTGAGACCTCCAGTATCGGTTGATTCAGTAGCAGCAGCTTGTGCTGTGGCTGTAATGTCTGAATCAGCTATATCAACATTGGATGGAACAGATGAGATCAATGCATACTCAGGACAGCCACCATCAACTGGTCTTACAGATGCATTATCATTTGCAAAAGAGAAGGGCATTGATTTCATTGATTGGGCAAAAGTGGAGGTTCCCAAAGCTATTGATACTATTAAGGCAAAGGCCGACGAGTTACAAAAGTAATGAGAGAAGTATATCTGTAACATTGAAAGTGGGAAAGGAACCAGTTTGTGACAATTGAAAACAAGAGGGCGACCATTATATTACAAGCCACCACAACATTGAACCACTTAGATGGGAGATAGGATGCAGGCGATCCTTAATAGCAAGCTGCAAGAGGTTAACGAAGATGACGAATAATAATGAAAATCGCTAGCTAGTAGTAGTAGATACTAATATAAACAAAGAATAAGTCTTATTCTGTCAGTACATATAACTATTAGCCGAAGGATTCAAAGGAAAAGGATCAACGCGAACGTCAAACAAGTCTCCACTTGGTTCAGTTCTTGATCCAGGTCTGAATTGCAGAGCTCCCTGGATAGATCCACTGTGGTTCGGAGATTCGGCTTGTGTACAACTTTGATAAGAGAACTGACCATCGGTATTTTCTCCCTCTTCCAGTTCATGATCTTCACCAGTCGTGTAATTCCTAAACCCACCCTCAAACAAGAGAGGATACATACCAATCACCCCCTCACCCCTAACCTCTTGGACAATCGGTTGAGGTTCTGCACCTCGGGGACCTCGTCTTGGACCCTTCGTACTAATCCTCCAATATCGAGACACTAATTGGCAAGTTTCAAATCCACGTTGTTCGGCAGTCATATACTCGTCACCGTCATCAGGTGTTAGAAGACGAATTCTAATCGAATAAACATGCATTCTCATCTCAGGAACATAGATCGACGACGCTACAATCTCAACCCCCCGTGTTACTGCTCGACTGCAATTAGCTGTATCTGCCACGGAAGGATATCGTACAATAGAGTCGAATCTGTCTATCTTACCCACTGATAAGAAGTTACTCTCAAGACGGTATGCATGCTCCTCGAACCAGCGCAACAATGAATCATCAAATGTCTCCATCACAGGAGTGGCAAGGTGGTTTTCTAAAGCATCTCTCTCACCGCATACCATCTCAAGAGAACCTTGAGAGAGATGAAGTCTGAATAACTTCATTGTATCAGCGGCAATATTTACCCATCCACTGGGATGTCCCAAGTTAGGTTTCACCCATTTGCAGTTTGAGAACATATTGTATGCATGATAGCCCCCGAAGAGACCTGTACAAGGATTGAAATTATCTAGTTCTACATCATTTGGATTCGGAGGATTCTGCCCAGAATAGAATGAGTAGATAGCCTTGAATGCTGATGTCTCTGTATTGCGTATACTGCCGATTGTATTAGGGTCCAGAGCTCTTCCAGGTAAGAGGGTTTGTTTGATTTGTCCACCCAACGTTCCCGACTTAGACTCATCATCAAACCATGTTTCAATTTTCTTCCACATTAAACACGCTCTTAAAAAGTAGGGACCATTAATTCTTTCACTTTCTTTCAAAGCATAACCTCTCATTTTCGGTTCTACATATAGATCATTCCTTTTACAATGAATGCGTAGATCAATCTTACGCCAATTCTTCCAGGAAACGAACATATTCGGTGCCATAAACATATCCTCTGTCCTTAGGAAGGCATCATCATCATCCTCATATTCATTTTGTTCAATACACTGGTGTAACAGTTCCTCATCTTCTTCATCAAATTGATATTCTCTTACTAATGCCAATCTCCATAATGCTTCACTCTCACTACCCTCCCCATCAACTGTTGCAGTATCATATGTGTTTGCAACATTTTTACCATGTACAATTTGATAACAACCACGAGATACCAATCGAAAGTTCAACCAGTCGTTACTTGTGACATAGGATAGTATGGATGATGTTGTAGACTGAGGAATAGTATCAAATGGCGACTTTGTCTGTTTAGATACACTGCTACTCATTGTATACTCTTGATTATGTCTGATGGAAAAAGTGTGCACAAGATGTGCACAGATTTTAAGATAATGTACGAGGGAGGTCTCTAAATGAAAACCAGGGGATATAATGAACCGATAGTACTAATATACCACCGTATATCTCTATCCACCCTGTATGCGGCAAGCAATGCACGAGCTTCTACTAAAGTAGGAGCTGTAGGGGGAAAATCTGAAAAGATGTTAGCATTTTTGATTCAGTCGGCGATGAAACGGTTGGTATCCTAGCACCTCATTACTCGACATAGGCCCACTGTCTATCTCGCCGCCGATATGGTATGCGTCATCGCTACAGTCCTTACTGTTCTGGAGATTAGCGCGAACCATTCAGCATCCTTGGCCGCAGGCCAGAGGGATGCTGAATGAGAGCGCGGAATTTCATGGCGTCACTCGACCATCACTAATTGATAATTTGATGACGATATCACTGCAATAAATATTAGAACGATCTATACTAAACTAATATTCATCTCAAGCACGGAATAGTTCTAGAAGCTCGTTAGCTGCTGCGTGATGTTCAACTCATAATACATCTCAATCGATCAAGCCAAATCTCATCAAATAGAGAGGATTTTTAGCGATAAAACGGTCATAGCTTAGACTAAGTGAGCTGGTAGGGGTAGGAGGGCGGCATCAATTGTGTAGGTGCGTGTAAGCCGGAATAGTAGCAGCAGTAGTATGTATAATAAGACACCGAGCTTTATGGTCGGCAATGGCAGTTTCATATCTTATGCACAAACAAAGTTTTATCTTCATGCTTTGTATTTGTATCCAATGTCTTTGCAATATATCAACAGTAGTAACATCATTCATAATAATACATCAACATCCAGTAGAGATATATCATCCAACATTAGTAGCACCGAAGAGGATGTCGATGATTGATAAGTATATTGTTTTAGAGGATGATGAAGATGAAGATTGCAATTCACAGCATAAATACAACAACAAAATGATAGTTAACAGGCGGGCATCAATTGCATCATTATTAGCTACATCTATCCTACCTCAATATCCTGCAATTGCTGCTGATATATCAAGCAACAATGAAAGAGCAATACCATCACTAACTATACCACTTCAGTATCAGCCAAAGTTATCAGCATATACAATATCCTATCAAGTGGGCAAATCTCATTTTGGTGCAATAATAGATACAGGATCTCCATTCTTACTAGTACCAGCGGCATCAGAAACATCATGTAGTCCAGAATATCAATGGGGGTGCTTTCATCCAGAAGAGAGTCAACCTACTTCATTAGAACCAACACTAGAGAGGTTTGATGGTAATGAAGGACTAGTAGAATGGAGAGAGGGACCATTTTCATTTGATATACAATCAAAGCTCTTCCCAAAGTCACTCATGACGTTTGGAGTAATCTCTGAAAGTTTGATGGATGGCCCCGGAGGTATATTCCTTGGATTAGTGAAGAATACCAATAATAGTATCCGGCCTTCGTTCCTAGGTCAGTCAAATGTATCAGCATTTAAAGTTGACTTGAGAGAAAGAGAGGGCATTGATAAGAGTTTGACATTGTATGGTGATGGATCTTCTAATCTGCCAGACGAACAAGATGCTATTCCTTTAGTTAGGGATTTGAATAAAAGATTCGGAGATCCTACAATCCATTATGTAGGTGTGGCATCATCAATCAATGTTAACGGAAACATTTTAGCCTCAACATCAAACCGAAGCAAGATATACTGTATATTCGATACTGGATGTAGCGGCATGACCATATCGCCAAGTTTATTTGATCAACGATATGCATCTGCTAGGGCCAATCGGGAGAAGAACTTGTGGGGATCAGTTAATGTAGAGCTACAAACACTATCTGGCAAAACGGTTACGTTGGATGCTAATCGTCCCATTACTACACCACTCGGAGATGAAAGACCATGGGGAAAGAGGCTCGACGGACACTTGGTAGTGCTTGGTCTTTCCTTCCTTGAGGGGTTGAAGATGACTGTAGATATAGATGGAGATAAGATTTGGTTTGAAGACAAATGATCGACCCGACCTAAAGAAGCTAAATAATGGTTTGTTGATTTCTTAGGATACCAGTTCTACGGCCACTCTTCTTGCCGCCTTAGAGTCGCCGTAGAACTTTCGACAGAGAAACACATATCAACTGATATTCCTCGCTCATTATTGTTCAACACCTCCATTGCAACGCATAGGTATTGACACAACAACAACAGCAATAGTAATAAGAAGATGAGGTTTGAGGAGCTTGTTAGGAAGAAAAGAATCAATCTCTCTGGTCGGGATTTGACCCAAGGTAATCGCTTGACCGATGCCGTCTTAGTTGATTTGACCAGAGTTCTTCGGGAGAGTTCAGTGCTAAAGGAACTTCATTTGGATATGAACGATATCACACTTGACAATGGCAGAGACTTCACCGATGCACTTGCAAGTAATCGAACTCTTGAGGTACTGAACTTGAGTGGGAACCGTATCAGCGGCCAGGGGACTGAATGGTTAGCCGATGCATTGGTTATCAATCAGTCTCTTGTTTACGTTTCTCTATCTAACAACAACATCGATGAGAACGGTTGCAAGCGTTTGGCTTTTGCATTTATGAAGAATCGGGGTTATATTCTTGTGGTACATCTAAGCAATAATGAGGGGACGGACGGAGTATCAGAACTAATGAAGGAGATTACTCGTTTGAAGGGAGATTATTCGTCAAAGATAAAGGAGATTGATGGATTAAAGGATGCACTACAAAAATGTGAGGACGATAAGGAAGTGCTCAAAAAGGATGTAGCAGCGGCCAAAGCCGACATAGATTGGATTAGAATGTGTAAGCATTGTTTAAAAATCAAGGAGAATATGTACTTGACGATGACGTGTGGCCACATGATTTGTTTTGATTGTTTACATCAAGGTGATAAGAAGGAGATGCTTGCGAAGTGCCCTATTCTTACGTGTGAAGAGACACTCGAGGTTGAACAGTGTAAAACCAAGAAGTTGTTCTCAATGTTAGATGTCAAAGGATCTAAGACATATGGTACTCGTAGCAAGCGAAAGGCAAACTAATTAATGTGGTTGTACATGGGATGGAATGAAGTATGGGGTATTACTTACGAGATTATGTTTAGTACAGTCTAAAACTCAAGACCAACATCATTCTCATCACTTTGTAGAGCGAACCAATTCTCAAGCTCGGCTAGCTTATCCTCACCCTTTCGTATGTTAGATGATAGATCCGAAATGATCTTATCTTTCCGTTTTTTCTCCGCCTCTCTTTCCTCAATCTGTGTTTGGAGATAGAGAATCTTTTCCATATGTGACAACTTTTCCATGTTGGCAGCCTTCTCTCGTATACGTTGTCGTTGTTCTTGACCTTCTTCACTCAATCGATGATTGATGGTTTGATCTTCATTTGCATATTGATCCGATACTACTTGTTCTTTGGCATCTGCCTTGGCCAAGAGATGTTGTCTAACCTGTTCTGCAACAGATGTCTTGAGAGAATCGTCTATATCCAAATTAGGAGTAGAGATACTATCGTCTACATCCACTGACACCGCAGTATGGTTTGGTTCATGACTTCTCATCCAAAATTCTTGTATATTGTCAGTGATTTTGGCCTTGATTGGATCTCTTGGATCAAAGATAACATCACTAATGTCTGGCTTGGATCGTACCTGATCATCTGTTTCGGGATCATACCAAGAATCTAGACCTTCTTCGACTGTAAGCTTTCTCGTTTGAGGTGGTTCCTCGAGTATAGAATCATCATCATCCGCATCTAAATCATCTTCTGTGAGGGATTCAGTCGTAGCCGAATCGTGTTCTCTTGACTTGAACATGCTAGTATACCATGGATCTTGTTCAGGCTCGGAGCCTTCAATAGACGACGCGGCTGTAGGGCTATCGGTATCAAACTCGGGTAGTGTCACCGTCGGAGCCATTGTCGGAGCCTCGGTTGATGAGCAAATGGGCTCACTACCATCAATCAACTCTGGTGGGTGACAACTCTCAAACAATGGTCGCCATTCACATCCAATACCGGAATCTGCACACTCGAGTTCAGTTTCCAATGCACCACAGTTACAATCTATATCTGTCGAGTTGTCCAAAAGTGTCATGCCCACTCGCTTAGCTAGTTCATCCTCACTCATACCATCAAGCTTCTCCTCTTTGGCAAAGATCTTGGCAAATGGAGGTCGGGCGCCGTACAATGACCTATCAGTCATCTTGTATAAGTTATCCTTGCCATTCTTCACCAACCAGGCATAGTATGAAGTACCAGTGGGGCCCGGTGGACCGATAATCTTCTTCCGAAACATGAGACGCCTCTGTTGATGCTTGTACAAGTCTTCACCTTCCTCGCCATTCTCATCCTTCCACTCTTTACAGAACTCATTCCGTGCCTCGGTATTGTAGAGCATGTCCATATCCTGAACTACTTTATCTTGACCTGGATTGATACGCTGAGCTAAGTTAACAGTCTCCTTGCAGTATGGATACTTGAAACAGAAGGCATATGTAGCTGGAGTGAAGGGAATGACAGGCTTGAAGGTACCGGGTGTAAACATCAAGTCAACATGTCGAGCTACATGATGGTACGAGTTGGTTATCATGAACCACTCTGTCTTGATATCAGCTTCACAGATATCCATAAAGTCAGGAGCACCACGATGTTGTGTCCTCACCGGTACATCGGTAAGCTTATCATAATCATCATGAGCACCAGCAACTGGTGGTACCATGACAAGTACCTCCGAGAAGGGATGGTCCTTCTCATCCAAGTTCTTAATAAGATGTAATGATCGATCGAAGAACCATTCTGAGACTACCAAGGTAACATCCGTCTTTGTAGGGTTCCAAGGTGAGTATAGCTTGGCACCGTGAATGATATACTCAGGGCCCAAGTGTCGTGGTATCAAGTTGGTAGCTGCATAGTTGTGAATGACTGGCGTGTACTTGAAAGGATCTTCTCTCTCCCAAATGTCAGCCCACTTCCCGAACATATCTCGATTATCCGACAGTGTAATGTTCTCACCCTCTTCACTCAACATAATCTTGGGAGCAAGCTCGGGGACTATTCCAAGCGTACCTTCTACCCACATTTGACTCATTCTATAATCATATGGGATGGAATTGTAGGGGCAGGGAGCCTCTACTTCTAATTGACCAACAAGACGCTCGAGCAAAGGGTGGGAAGTGTTGTAGATTGCATTACCGTTGGTATGATGCAGTAAAGAGATTGGAATCTTTTCATAAAAGTTATCCCACTTGTCTCCATCGTATTGACTTGGAAGTTGGAAGTTAGAAGGCGAGGAGGAGAAGTGCATATGATGTGAGCAAGGCAGGGGTACACAATACAAGGAGACAAATAACACACGACAGACATAGACTCACGCTCCCAAAATAGCAAAAGGACGATTAACCTCAATCTCACTCAGAACAACATCTAACCAATATGCCTTAATAGGGACTGAATCACCCTCCATCAAATAAAATCCATCATACTCGCCCCATTCTCCACTCTGGATGATACGAAAAGCAGCCTCAAATTGTCGATTCGGACCATTAACCCAATTATACAATTCTTCCTGTGCCGAGGGAATATATAAGTCTAACTCTTGTGGAATATTGGCTTCAATGGCGTATATGTTATCAAAACATTGACTCCATCCACCTGGTTCAAAGAATTGGTCAATAATTGTATCAACTGCCTTAATTGCTACATCATTTTCAGAAAATGTTTGAGAGTAGAAGAGGAAGACGTCGGCTTTTGCATTCTTCATTGCATCACTTCCCACTAAGTCGAATGTATGTCTATCTTCTCCGCTAGTAGTTGCTTGGTCATAAAGGTTACGACCAGATGTTGAATTTGAATTGTAGGAAATTAACTCTCCATAATTATCAACTTCATACCTCCCCTCTCGTTCATTGTCATAATCATCATCACCAATATCATCAGTAGCAGCCTTACAAGGCGGCAATGCATTCCAACAGGTAAATGTCGTAGGAAGAGCTTCTGCATCAAATTCACAGAATGGACGAACTATAGCCAATCTTGTCTCTCTCTTCCTCTTTTCCTCTCCTCCTTCTCCTAGTGTTGAATCATATCCATAAGCTGCTTGTTCAGCTTCTCTTCGTAAATTTCGAATAACTTGATTATCTTGTGTTACCATTAATGTTTCTATACTAGCAGTACTTGTATAGTAGGATGATGATACGTATGGATGTTCATATACAAAAGATGGTCGTTCTTGTTCTTCATTATTGTTGATGTCGCCTCCGTTGTTTATGTTTACATCTTGTTGTGTGTTGAGGGATAATAATCGTGATATTGAAGTAGGTATTATTGATACAGAAGTTGTTTGCAATTGTTGTATTAATGTTGTATGTCCACCAAGGGTATAGAGTAATGCCATAAGGAATGTTAGTATACTAATTAATGACCTTTCCTTCTTCTTTTTATGTAGTTGATTGTATCCTCTCTTCTTCCCTTCTATCATTGCAAGATCATCATTAATATTATTATAGCCATCAGTTAGATCAAGCTGACGAGAAGTAGTATTATATACTGGCTCGTCGTTATATTCGTCATTATCAATGATGGTAGACGTGATATTATGAAATCGTCTTCGTCGCATATTATTTGTGGGTGTAGTTGCAATTATTAGATTGTTGGGTATGATACCCTCTTCTACGGTGTTTGATTGCATTGTTTATTGCAAGTGTGCTGAGTTGTGTAGTTGTTGTGCTATTGTGATGAGAATCTAGACCTCCACACAAGAGATAAGCTGCCGTGTATGTTAGTGGTCTCATTATCATAATAGTACAATGCCTCGACGACACTTTACTATGACTTTTATCATACCCCATTACGACACGGGTCATTTTCGATTTAGCCTACACCCCACAACTCCCTATTGAAGAGTTGATGTATGGCCTTTGAAGGGATTTTATATTCAACCTCTTCTACGATCATATGGCATAATATGAGTGTATGATATAATATTAGTCCAGTAGACTTTTGCCGTTTGTAGAGAAGAGAGATAGAGACAGAGAGAGACAACGACAACGAGAGCAGTGACGAGTATAGGAGAAGCACATCAATATTATGATCATCATGCCCAAGTCAATACAAGAGAGTGATGCCTCACCTGCAAATATGGTTGCAGTGATTAGTAAGACAAAGCGCCACGAGGTAATGGTAACAATAACAAGGACGGATGTCGAGACTGCCAGTAGGATACAAGAAGAACAAGTACACATCATAGACGAAAAAGTGGAAGAAGAAGAGGATACAAGTGCAAAGCCCGGAAATCAGTATCAGATTGCGGAGGATAAAACGAGGTTAGTGCAGCTGGAAACTGATAACACTGTCCGTGGCAGAGATAACGAGGATCTGAATCAAGCACCCAATCTAGTATCAAGTTGTGAAAAAGAAGCTGAGTATGAACCAAACGACGACGACAAATCTGTATGTACTGTGCAGGTTAGTGAGCTGGATGACCTACTACCAAACGATAGGAAGTCGATTGATGAGGCTTTGGAATGTGAACGTAGTCTCCGACAAGAGCTGTTTTTGCAATGAAAACTTATTTGCAATGATGATATGTGCTTTATTTTGTAGTATAATGTTCTTCTAACTGTAAACTATCAAGTATTTACTAATAAAGAGATCTCTTCTGTGATAGAATACTGTACATCTAATCTTATGCTCAGAATCTCTAATATGTTCTGTCGGTTTCTTCTTCTTCTGAACTAGATTATAGTGCTATATATGATCACTAACCAGAAGTACCTTATCTTTTGCGTATATTGTACAATGTCTGTTATCACTTCATAATGATGCGGTTCTCTGTACATCTAAATCTTCTACTCGAGTTAGTTAGTACTTGTTCTGCAGTTGCAGTATCCTTCTGAATTCTGAAACATAGATACCAACCCTTCAAACAAGTAATATCTCCTCTATTTCATTGATTTTGTGCATGTATGTATACTAAGTTATGATCATTATTACTACTTCCAAAATCTTGTCATAGATTGATCATTCTTAAGTTCTTTCTCTCTTTTCTTTGTTTCTATTATCTCTTCACTTCTTTTGCTAATGTTTGATATGTATTCCGGCACTTTATCACTATCATCGTCTACATTTTTACCGGGTAGCATAAAACGTTCTTGAGCATCAGCGGCATTACGTAAATTCTCTTGCCAACTACTATTCTTTGCATTTTGTACCATGGCCGATAGTTGTGCTTCATTTCTAGTAGTAATGTCATCGTCTGATGATGAGGAAGATTCCATACCGTCATTTATTCTTGACTCATCATATCTATCACGTAAATCAATAAATACTACGGCAGCCGCTGTTGGTGTGCATGTATGTGGTATGATATATGGAAATGAAGTTAGGTGTAAACAATGCTTAAATATAAAAGAAAGTACACATCATATGTCGTTCGCGCTTACCACAAGATCCCAACGTTGCCAAACTTAATATTGCAGTTGACGCCTTTGGATTGTGTTCAGCATAGTTCCTTAACTGAGTAGCGAATCTATTCATCGTGTCTATTGTTTTCTTTTTGTTGTGAGCGCCTACTACTACCGAGCAATTTCAAATTCACATCTCAGCAAAATGAAGGGTCAAATAATCTGGCGATCAAACTGCTATGATTTTGATTTTGAATGAGTTGAAAAGGGGAGAAGAGTGTTGATGGGCAATTCATAGGAATGGATATGATATATTGTAACTGAGCTCATCGTATTGCAATCACAAAATCACTCTTTATATCTTTATACCATAGTATTAATTTGGATATATCGATCAATGTCTATGAAGAATTCGACATCAACAAAATACTGCACAGAGAAAGGAGGGCTACTCCTCGACAGTACACTTACACCTACATCATCTGCTTGCAGTATAGCGGCGGAAGAGTATATAGAAGATTGCAATAATGCACTTGCAAGACTATCTGCAACAGAAAATTCTTCAACAGTTAGTAGCGCAAGTGAAAGCGATGTAGGAACTAGCATGAAAGAACAGCATAAAATTCTGAAGGCTAGGCATAGATCACAGTCAATAGAAAGTCTTAAGAAACAGAAGGAACTAACCGAGGATCAAGAGAAAATAGTCGAAAAACAAAAGAATATGCTTCTTGGTATTTTGAATGCTTGTGAGTATGTTTGTATGTATGATATTCAGTAGTGATTGCAAGTAACACAAGTATGATATGTGCACAAGATATGCACAATTTCTCACTTTGGATATGATATTGTTGAGCTCACATTTGTTGATCCCTTCCCTTCATCTAAATAGCATTTGATGCCCTATTTGTGATTAATGATCGGGGTATTATCCAACAGGTGAATCAAACTAGTACACGGGTATTTGGATATAGTGAAGATGAATTCGTTGGTAGTAATATAAGTATGATAATGACCGATGATGTTGGTAGACAACATGATCAATATCTTGATAACTATATGCGAACTGGAATTAAGAAAATGATTGGTACACAAAGAGAAGTAACCGCACAACGAAAAGATAAATCAACCTTTCCATGTATATTGGGATTAAGTCAAATAGAAGGAGAGGGACTCTTCTGTGGTTTCATTAGAGATATTACATCTGAAAAAGAAAAGCAGTCTATCTTAATAGAGAGTTCCAAGCGCATGGAAGAGGTATTCAATGCCTCGTATGATGCTTTATTTACTATATCATCGGAGGGAATAATAATCATGGTAAATGATGTTGCGAGTAGTGTGTTTGGTTGGACAAAAGAAGAATTCATTGGTCAAAATATAACAATCATTATGCCGAAAGAGCACGCCGAGCATCATGATGAATATCTTAAACATTATCTCGAAACTGGATTTAAAAAGATGATTGGTACCCAGCGAGAAGTGGAAGCAAAGAGAAAGGATGGTACGTTGTTCCCGTGTATCCTCGGATTAGCAGAGCTTAGTACAACAAGTAGTCGTCAATTTGTTGGATATATCAAGGATGTCACCGCTCAAAAGCGGGCAATGATGGCCGAAGCAGAACGAGAGGCGGCAGACTCTCTTCTCCACAATGTCTTGCCTGAACATATTGCACACCGTCTCAAAGTAGACCCAGGACACATTGCTGATCATTACGATAATACAACGATATGTTTCGCCGACATTTGTGGGTTTACAGACAGAGCTACCAAGATGACACCCCATGACGTAGTTGCAATGTTGAATGATCTCTTCAGTAGATTCGATAAACTTGTGGATCATTATGGCCTGAACAAAGTGAAGACAATAGGAGATTGCTACATGGTCACCTCGATTCCATCTAACGAGTTGGCTGAACTTGATGGCCGTGCAGGTTGTCAACGTGTATGTCGATTTGCACTTGACCTCCTGAAGGCAGTTACCGAATTCAATATAGCAGGACCTCAACATGGTCAGGTTGAACTTCGAGTAGGAATAGCAATTGGAAGTGTCGTGGCTGGAGTGGTCGGTACACATCGATTCCTATTCGATATGTGGGGAGATGCCGTAAATGTGGCTGCTCGGATGGAACAATTGGGAGTACCATCTCAGATACAAGTGACTAGAGAAGTAGTCGATAGTGTTAGTAATGATTTCAGCTTCGAGTGTAGGGGAGGTATGAAGTTGATAATTAT
>Ga0214480_100753_pt1 | contig 15668 bp, 10 predicted proteins | sample M1_20Mar14CPVII9_3_FD_165042 | JGI IMG/M metagenome (GOLD analysis project Ga0214480, IMG submission 165042) | Marine eukaryotic communities from Monterey Bay, California, United States - M1_20Mar14CPVII9sort6BwellE17 | ecosystem: Environmental > Aquatic > Marine > Unclassified | place: USA... | reverse complement strand
TTAAAATCAGCGGAAGGGCCTTAAGAGGAGGTAGTAGTTGTGTAATCAGATCATAAGTAGTAAGTAAGTAATTGTCGTGTTATCACTTAAATCAAAGATCAATAAACACTAGATAGGCAACGAGGTGTTTATCGGATCCAAAATAGAATAGGGGATTAACCGTGTTGGAACCGAGTTGCACACTGTATTTCGTCAAAAGTGTGTGGTCTAAAAATTTCAAAACCCCTCGATTTGTTAGTGAAAAGAATGAGTCACTCCCACGCTTGATTATGTCTTTGGCCAAAGACTTGTCTAATAATGAGTTTCACTTTGCAATGTTGGTGTCATTGAATGCAGCTGATGATGACGATTCTATAGTGATGCTGTTTGTCTCCCTAGCCTCTCTACAAGCAACAAAATCAACTAAAACTACTCGACCACACCCATTTGTTAGTCAACTCATTTCCAACACGGTAAATCAAACTTCTAATTTTGGCTCCCATAAACACCTCGTTGCCTATCTAGTGTTTATTGATCTTTGACTTAAATCTACTTCATATAGATGGGAATTTGCTGTAAATTCCAATTAAAATATTCTAAATCTTTTTCTCTACTCCCCATCCTTCTTTATGTAGTTAAACCCAGACACAAAAGACATGAAGATGAACTGCCACTACAAATGTAAGTTTGCAATTGGGTATTCTCCTATTGGACCTTCTTCTGAACTTTTGTTGAGGATGTGATGGTATCACTAACGGATTGTACGTGTATGATCTTCTTGTACGTAATAGTTTGGGGATGGAGGGAGCGGCTGTCGGTTACTGCTTAAGGTGCATTAGCAAACAACTTACAACAAATAGCATCAACTAACAAAGAAATAGCAACAACACGATCTAAATTGATATTGATGTACATACAACAAGAACTAAACTGTTAAAAAGTACTCCAAGACAAATCTGAGCATCTGAGTGTGGTACTTTTTGTACACAATTGAAATGGACGGTCAAATAAGTTACCATTGCTTAGTGTAGAGTAAGAGGAAGGGATCCATGGGTATCTAGAATTATTTTATTATTCGACGGGAAAGAGGAGGTGCCTGAAGTATATCAAAACGAGGTTGTGTGGTGGGCATAGAATGGAATCTTACTTATTATGGATACAGGAGAAGATAGTCAATGTCATGTATGTCGATAAGTCTAGAATTGATTGTAAGTACTTCCGCTTTTCATATGATGTGCGTACTCTTAACACTATGATTTCATTTCATTTACGTCTAAACTATTCACACTTCCACTTATTAATTATGTCAACAGGGACATATGATGTGCCTTTTCAACTGAATCATATGCAGTGTAGGATATACTAGATGATAATATGATAATTGATAAAGCGTAAAGTGCATTGAGGTGTATCATTATATCAGTTACGAGGTACTACGTGGCACTTTGTTTATTAAGCCACTCATGAGGGAAGAGTCTTTGCATAATACTAATTTTGAAGGTATGTGTTTTCTGTGCTGGTGTTGTATACTTTTACACCTCAATCATAGGAGGGACTTTACAACACAATCACACAGAGGGATGTAAGGGCTAGCTCAGCTGAGGATTATATCTGAATTGTTGATGAGTAGTTGCAGATAACTATCAACATGTTGAAATTAATCTCAAGTTTCTTCAGCTTTTGGCAGCTCTTTCATCCTTTGGTGTTGTTCTGTGTATAAGCCTGCATTGAAACTGACCAAAAGATCTGTAACCACCATATTTGGGGGAATAAGCGTAACTCTCCGTTACTGAGTCAAATTTCGAGGCCAAAATCGCTCCTCGCGTAGCTCACTAAGTAAAATAATTGACCTTTATCTCATAATAATAGACAAGGCGGCGGCTCTCATAACAACGCTATATGCGGTGCCCCTACCAAACTCTTGGATAAAGAGTGAGTTAGGATGCATGTGAAGGTATATTGGTTATCGATCGGGTCAGAACGGCGGCATATGGCCATCAAAAAATGCCTTTGAAATGAATTAAAGTATGAACACATTCTTGTGTTGTGATTGCTCTTCATGCTGTGCTTGTTGTGGTACGCCGGATACACATCGTATTGTATTATGTATATAGATTAGATATTTGTGGTTGTGACATATCATACCATCGGATATCAGGGTCGATTTGCTACGGTAAGTGTTGTTATTTTGAGTTAATTTATCATTTACGTTTATGAAGATTTGGTTTATTCTTACCCATTTATATGGCATATTTCACATCAATAGAGTCTGTAATAGTTACATCAATTTATCATAGATATGGCATCATCTTATGTGAGGAGGAGATTTGTTAATCCATCAACATCTTAACAAGGTATTATTGGGAGATGATATAAGAGGGAATCGAAATGATTAGTGGATTATGAGGGTATTTATTGATTAGATTTGTGTCGGAGTATCACGAGAGGTTGTTGGTTGCCATACGGATGCATAGCTTGGGTGTGAGATGTTTCAGATCTATACCAAGTAGTCCCTTGAGGGAGGGGGGAGTTCTTTCCTTTATCCGCAGGAGAACCATTCTTTAATGCGGCACAAGTTTATGATCTAATGTTGTTATTGATTGTGTGTATGATGTGCATGAGATAGAAGCAGAGACTAGCCGAGAAACAGGTGAATCAGATAATTGGAGATGCCATTGTGTTCAAATTATTGAGGATGATGACACTGAATAGGGCAGGGTACAAACAGTAATTGATAACGTTCAAGACATTCATATATATTGATGAATAAGTATACCATCTATTCTTTAATCTACGTGGATCTATTGATTGAGGTTTGTGCACCTCTATATTATATCCTTTCCAATCCCTAGCAATGGATGCGATTGTAAATTCCTATCTCAAGCTCTTCTCTCACTCAAGTGTCGTGTCGTTATGCAAGTCAACACTAGCCCAACGCACAGTCATCTCTCCTACCTCCTTTCCTCTTGATCGTATTTCTTCTAAGGGAGTGCTGCTGCCTCCATCCCAATAATACAACATAACATTCATCCCTCCCCCATATATAAGAGAAGCAACCTCTTTGGTTTTACGCACCGTAGCACAAGTCTTTCCCATATATTACTTGACAACACAAACAATATATCATGGTTTCAGTTGAAAAGATCATATATCAACGTCAAGGAATAATTGTGGAGAACATGTGATTCATACTTCATACTTCATTTTGATTTGACTTTGTTTTTATTCGACGCCCCCAATAACAGAAGAACAGCCATTAGAGCACCCTCTTTGAGTGATGTATTACATATGTATCATCTTCTATATTTGTAGGTGTTGAACTTGTCTGGGTAGTTGCATAGAGTGCTAATTTTACCTAATTTTCTAAGTTGTTCTGTAGGTGTTTAAACGGATGATCCTGCTTCTAATTGTTGCTCGTACTGCTCACTCTTATCCCTCCATTGATTTGACGATCATAATATTATTGTGATGTTTGCGGCCACGACTCGTCAATGGAGACGCCTTCGATCATCAACGCTTCACCTAACACTATCTATGAAACATTAGCAACCATATATTGACGGCATGGTCCCTGATGGATCATCTACGCTGCATCAAAGCATGAGATGCAAAATGAAGAGTATTATTTATCCTTTCTTTTTAGAAGGCTGAGATGTCATAATAACACCACCGACGACGTCAATCAAATAGCCTAGACCATAGATATAGGTGTTGTAAAGGTTGTAGTAGGTGGATATAGGTGTTGTAAAGGTTGTAGTAGGTGTTAGATTTATATAGGCGTTGATATGTCTCTATGAGCTGTCGCCATCGCGACCACCACCACTATTAGCAACTCGCTCGAGCTAAAGTTTACTTAGTGAGCTACGTGAGGAGCGATTTTGGCCTAAAAAAATCAGTGCAACTCTGTGTTACGCTTCGCCCCCCGAATATGTGGCCGTTCAACCAATCATCTCTCTAACAATCTTTTAGGGTTAGGGAACCTGCGTCATGCTGATTTGCTTGTTACATTGGCAGCAATATGACCACGAGACTCAGTGTAGATTTGATCATATATAACAGTTCCGTACATTTGATATTTTTTCTAATACTTGTGTTCTGTTGAAACTGTGCTAAGCCCTCATATTTGATACTTCCCTCTGATGTCTCATAGCCTTTGCAGTCTTCTGATAGAATGCGGTTAGTATATCTGAAGATATGCTCAATTCTTCCATAAGACATTTGGTGCATCGGCACTACCAAAATCTCAACTAAGCCAGTCCCAAAAGTAGCTCTATCATTCCCCATGCACCTCTTGTTATACCCATACAATGCCAAACATCTACTATTGTAGCACCTGCATGCTGTTATACCTCCACTTGATGGCCAAACATGTCCTGAAGTTGGCTGGAAATTGAGTTTTTTTTCATGAAACCTGCCAACAAGTAACAGTGAGGTGGAGGGACTTACAATCATACTGGGAGTGTTATTGACTTTGTTATGCACCTATACAATGCCAAACAACCACTATTGCAGCACCTGCATGTGGGGGTATACAGAAAATCGACATCTGAGGCAAGAAGCCAGCCTTCCAACACGGGTCTGTAAAAGTATGGTTGATGGACTTACTGACCGGCAATCTGTAACAACCATAATGCAGCTCATCTTGTAGCCATTCGACCAATCATTTCTTTGGCAATCTCTTGGGCAATATGACATGCGGTGACAACCATTACATTGTTTCACCTGCATATTGCTGAGTGAGAAGCCCTTGAACAATATGCCATACGACCACAACTGTTGCAATTTATTGAGCTGCCTCCGAGTATTGGCTCTTCTATTGATAAGTAGATAGATACGCCCTGTTCCTGAAAGTGGATGAGAGTAGAAGGAGATTGGCAACATCAGTGTAGAAGAATAAACACACATCACATGAACACATATCATATGAACACATGTATATCGAGTCATCAAAGACAGCAGTAAGTAAGTAAGTAAGTAAAGTCCAAATAAATATTCTATATCTTTTTCTCTACCCCTTATCCTTCTTTATGTAGTTTAAGACAGACACAAAAGACACGAAGATGAACTGCCACTACAAATATAGGCAATATCTACAGTATTTTACCCTCTAGAAGGCTCACGAAGGACCAAAACTGGGAGTACCGGCTCTTGACTTGGTGTAGATTGTGTCCCTTGCCTATATCATTGTCTTTTATTGAACCCCTCAGCTACCCCTTTAATGGGGACCAGTTGATACCGAAGTTGTACAATTGTTTTGTAAAGTACTGTTAACAGTTTTCCCGCTAAGTCAGTTCCGATAGCTTCTTAATTGCGAAGATAAGTCAGTGGGTGCCTGTTCAATGGATAGAAAAGATGATACGAGATTAGACATGTGATGTGTTTCATAATCGACAAAAGATGCACAAGATATGCACACATTATATAGCTCACAGACTCTTAATACCAGGGGAGAGTACGGCCTTCCTCTTGTTGTCCGACAGCCGCCTACCTACCCTTGGTCAAGTTCATTACATTACTACTCGGACTTGGTCTACATTTATAAACTTGTCAGAAGCCGCCGCATAAAAGCCTAGTGGATATGCAACTCATACTTAGATAAGAGACAGAAGCAAAACAGCACTTATCATAAACAATAGTAGACACAGGACTTACCTAACAAAGTAGCAAGTGCGGCTCCAATAGTATTGTGTATAACGTATGTCCAGCTACTCTTCCCAAGCAGGGTAGTAAAGTGATTCATATTCATAATCAACCAATTGGGTTTATTAACCGTACCCTCGAAAGACTACCCTCTTCCGTCTGAACACACATACACTGTATTGGTTGCTCTTTGATCTACGAATAGCTTATCTTTAGCCTTCATATCTGAACTTGAATCACTACACAATCCGACTCATCCCCTACTTGCCTAAATGATTAGATGGTTGATGTACCTTATAGTTTCGATCACCACTAGCAGCTGACACTTCAAAATATTAACTACTTCTTCAGCACTTGCATCTAATTGAGATACTTTTGAGACACAAAGAATTCTTTCATCATACTGTACAAAAGGGGACGGGTGGGGAGAGAAGAGTAGTTAGTCGACGTTAAGATAGCATAGCTCCTCATATCATGTGCACAAATTCGTCTCATACGCACAGCTCATATGTACAAATTCATATCATATGCACAAAACAATAGTGACTGTATCACTTGAGTATATACACAAAACTCATATCATATAACCAATCCTCCCAGACTCGCTAACTACGATTCATATGATCAAACAAACCCTGTCTTATATCGATACCCCCGACTACATACCGGCCACGTCAATCTTCACCAAAAACTCAAGAACATACTAATGCATTATGCTTACCTTTGTTTGTACATTCACACCTAATCTCGTTTATCTCCCGCCGTCTCTACTGCTACTTGGATCACTAAATTATCACCCACTCATCAATAACCACCCGTATTCTACTTCCACTACTTATCGATTTTTGTCGGAGGTTGTCACAAACCAAGTACAATCCAAAACATAACTAGAGCCGCTACAATGATCAACACTAACACGTTCTTAGACGTTCTTCTTACCTCGATCTTGATGGACGTTAGCTTGAATAAAGTAGTACTCGTCCAAAGTCTTTATTCGGTTTGCGCTTTTGATCATAATAATAGACTGGAGAGGAGGTAAGAATTGAGATAGATGTGTACACGAGATGTGGATAAAGCACGTAAGTATACAACACAAACCAAACTCACTCGACTTAACCAGAGCCATCCTATTGACTTGTAAAGTGTATTCTTCGTTGATACTTTGTCAGTGTATGTTTTCTTCTGTAGCCAGCTGGTGTGGTTGGATTGGGGATGGCATTGTTACTAATCAACATTCGTCTCAATTATGAAGACCAATCGTGTGATTCAGTAGCGTGGCGTAGATTCCACTTTGCTCCAGCTGGTATCATGAAGTTGTATTCTCACGCCAACATGCTTGTAGTTGTAGAACTGTCATCTAAACGATTGATACCCTTATCATACTCCTCTCCATATACTGATAAGCATGAAGAAAAGAGGAGGCTCCAACCCTTGGTGAGGCAAATCTGTGTAGTTGTTATGGGGTAGAATGGATGAATGTAAGAAATAGAGGTATACATACATGTTGAAGCTAAACTGTAACTCACGTTACTACTCGGACTTGGTCTACATTAGCAAACTTGGCCGATGCCGCCACATAAAAGCCTAAGGATATGAGATTGAGATGAAAATGTGTATAAGATGTGAGGCGGAAGTTACATCTCTGTGTATAAGATGTAAGGTGGAAGTGAAACAGCACAATCAGTTCAACACATAGGAAAGTAGACAAGAGTCTTACCAAGTAAAGTTGCAAGTGCTGCTCCCTGGAATGACCGGTAATAGAAAGTTTATAACTTCCATCTGATACCATCTTTCTTCCAATACTATCGATCTTTTCCGTAATCTCCTCAATCTTATTCATTTGATCCGACTCATCCCCTACTTGCCTAAATTATTTACTAACTTGACTTGAATAATGACTGCGTAGATATTTGTTTGGATCAAATGTATCTAAGGAACGGGTATAGATCTATAAATACTCACGGGTACAGTTCACATACCTCCCAATACACCCAATATTCAAAACCTTTGTTCTGAGAGAGGGTAGAAGAGGTTGTTAGTGGACACCAAAACTTAAGAACATACTAATGCATTATGCTTACCTTTCTTTGTACTCTCGGGAGACATTCACACCTAATCTCGTTTATCCCCTGCCCCATCTCTATTGCAACAACTTGGATCGCTACCATTATTACCCAACTCATTAATATCCACCCTATTGAAGTAAATGCATCTGCCTCCACGACCCCAACCGAGCGAGACTTGTCCACCATAAGTTAGGAAAGGAAGCAGATTCTCAATGGCGGATGGATTAATAGAAGAGAGAATAAACGAGGTTAGACATGTGATGTGTTTCATAAACGACAAAAGATGCACAAGATATGCACACATTATGTACCTCACAGACTCTTAATACTAGAGACAGAGTATGGTCTTCCTCTTGTTGTCCGACTGCCGTCTCTCGCCCCTAATCCCTTCTTTTCCTCCCTCATACTGATCTCAATATCTTCTTCTGAACATCTTGTTGGACAACACACAGCTGTTGTTTATCAATAATTCTTAGGTCAGATCTAAATGATTAGAAACAAATGATGTGAGTAAGTGTGTAAATGAAACATAGGACGAGCGAGACACATCTTATGATATGCACATGACATGCACATATGAGTACTCACCTCTTACCTCCCTTTGCACTAGTCCCCACAGCACTGTAGTATCAGAAGAACGAACGTGACGATGAAGATGTCCCATATGATGAGATGAGGAACAATCTAACTCTCTGTCATGTCGTCTTTTACCACTTAAGATACCAACCAATCCCCACGGTCAATGATAAGTCCCTTATAAAGGTAGACTCTCTCTTATTGTGTATATTTGATATGCATTGGATGGAGATGAGTTGCATGGAGACGAGGCTATGTACACTCGACGACGGAACTTATGACGTCTATTCTCACATACGGACGGAGCACGAGAATCCAACTATTACGACCGGCTACCTTCTATACACTACTACTACCATATGACCGTGCATGAACTTTTATCGTCTTCCACTCCAAGGTATCCATAGAACATCAAACCTAAGAACAGGATACGGCAAAGGAAGAAGATAATGTTAGTGGACGACCACAAAGATACTACCACATTGAATCGACACGATCAGATACTGCCGTAGGCACATAGGATTAATATCCCCTGAATATACACTCAAACTACAAACATATGCACAAACTAGACGAATACTAAATCCCAGAATCTATCAATCCCTGCCGATAATTACTTCACTCCCGACGCCCCATTCTAAATCCCCATATACAGAGACATACCTGCCAAAATACATCCCTCGACAATCTTGGCACACCATTAAACCTATGCACTATATTGGTGATCTCTTCCCTGGCATATATCATATCGACACTCTAAATTGTTCCAAATAATATGCAGCGCTTACCTTTGTTCATGCCTATATCGACTCGTTTATACCCTCACCGCTACCCTAATCACCCGACTCATCAATAACTAGCCGTATAATACTACTCTCTGTTTTATCTAAACATCTAAACAGCTCACATCATGTGCACAAAACTCGATATTATATGCACAAACTCAAACTCATATTATGCACAAACTAACAACCACCGAATCACTTAGTATATAACACACAGCTCACACCTGCTCACCAAGCTATCATATGATATGATTCCACCCTGACGGCATATCATAGTATCAATTCCCCACACAGCCCCAGAAAGTTAGTGGCACAAACTTATTAACACGATGACCTCGAGATGCTATATGACATGCTCGTCATACAATCTTGTTCATTTGCTCGTAGTAGCATGCATGTGCTGAGAAGCCTGTATGTGTATCATAACCAATTGTGACTATTAAACGTATGGTGGTCTGAGTTGAATCATTCAACAACTTGGCGTAGTAAATGATGTACCATTTGATACTACTTTGTCATAACGCATCGAGACTTTCCATAAGTAAGGAACGGAAGCAACTTGGCAATAACCTTTCGTAACGGTGGAGATAGCTCAGTGGGTGCCTGTTCAATGGATAGAAAAGATGATACGAGATTAGACATGTGATGTGTTTCATAATCGACAAAAGATGCACAAGATATGCACACATTATATAGCTCACAGACTCTTAATACCAGAGGAGAGTACGGCCTTCCTCTTGTTGTCCGACAGCCGCCTACCTACCCTCGGTCAAGTTCATTCATTATCCTCTGGATGATGATGGTTTCTTCAGTTACTAAATATCTAATCCGTTCCACACTGCTAATCCCAACAACTAGTTTCGACATTTCAGCAGAATCTTTCATACGGTCCTTGGCAATGCAAAGTCGTACATTCGATCTATTACTAATACTACCTCCACCAGAATTTGTACCGGCATCCAATCGGTTTCTAAAGAATTCCTGAGATATGGTATGTTTCAAATAATATAGTAGAAACATATGATGTGAGTATGGAGGAAGTATATACACATCTTGTATATGCGCATATCTAGTACTCCTTGCAACCTTCGTCTCATCCTCCCTGGATACACTTTCATTGATAACCTCTATCTCATCTAAACATCAAGAAAGGCTTCGGAACTGCACATCATCGATTGGAAGATAGCAAACCAAAATTTAAGGCGGGGCTAATAGTCACATCTGCGGTACCACTGGCTGATGGGGAACTGGTGAAGTTTTGCTCAGATTCGCCTCCACTACTACTGCCGGCGACTTAGTAAAGAAGGCTTGACCTGCATTGACCCCCACAGCAGCAACTCTTTGTAATTTTTCTAGTATTGAACAAGTAGTACAAAAAGAACGAGAGGATGGTGTGTAACTAACGTCCTCTCTACTTTCGCTTCTTACTCTTCCTCAACCCACTGTTTTAGATACTAGGGATTGATGGTCAATGATACGTTCAACATGCTATACCCTTATCAAAGGCACTTAATGTTGTGTTGGTAGATAGTGAAGGATTGTATTCCCTTCTTGTAGTATTAGGATTGTGTGAGTGTTTGACAGAGACGAAGTATCCCATTCGCAGGCAAGTAGGCGGCACGGATGGATTGTTGGCATCGACTGTGCATGAAGTTATTAACACCCCGCTACTACTCCCCATGCCATCTTTACTGCTACCACCTTGTCAGATTATAATTGTCAAGCCGACTTCGTAAATTTGTTTGAATCAATATCAACGTAAAGAATGGGATACGGGTGGGAAGAGAAGATATTGTCAGTGGACGTTTAAAAAGCTCGTATCACGCGCACAAACTCATATCAGTGCACAAAACAACACCAAATACTGAATCCCCAACACACCCGAAAACTCATATCATGTGATCATACTTCTCCCTTCAATACGCTCAAATTCCAATCTCCATACACTTACCTCTACAACGAAACAGGCACAGGCAAGGTAGACATGATTGTTAGAGTGTAGACGATTTCTAAGCCCTCGTACAAAACTCCGAGAAACTAGTCCTCAATAATATAAACGAATATGTAAAACCTCGCCGCCTTGTCTTCGTTGATAATACTTGTACATATATGTTCACAACATACAAGATGCATGAGATATACGGATCATAACGAGACTCAGTGTAGATTTGATCATATCTAACAGTAGACTGCAAACGCGGTTGCATGAAATCACTGAAGATATGCTCAATATGTTGACGGAAGACATTTGGTGCATCGACACTACCAAAACTCTCAATGAAGCTCAGACACGTCTCAACTAAGCCAGAGCTGATAGCAAAGGTGTCAATTGGTCGGCATTTGTCATTGACCTCCTTCCAAAGCATATTTTCCGATAATCCAGCAACAATCACAGCACTGTCATCTTACCGACAACAACAACTAGCAATCTCCATACGGCAGCAACAGTCATATTGTATACTCCGATACGTCGTAATCAGTCGTAATCCTTCGGGATATACATAATACTATTGTTTTATTCTAATTTGACGTACGTGTGTTAGATGGCTTGTGTGTATTTGATATGCTGCTATTATACAAACCTACTTATGTGCACAAAAAATCTGATCAACTTTTTCTTTCTACTTTTGTTTGTAGTTGCAATATATCCGGATACGTCGTAGCCCTACGGAGTATTAAAGATTGATGTTGTTCTATACTAATGTGATTTATATGTATACAATGGCCTATGCGTGAAATATATTTGTAGTGTATTGTTTGTACAACCGAGAGCACCACGAAAAATCTTACTCTTTCTTCTTACTTTTTTGAGTTGTTGCTGTGTATTTATAGAATAATGAGCATACGTAGGGTATTATATGTGTTGTCTAGTTGATAATGTCAGTGATGATATGATATTGGAGTGTACGCATGGCGCGTGATAGCAGGTTTGCGGCCTTATATTGTTATTGCCCATTTGCAAATCACACACGATAGTCATTTTCCACTTGTAAGCAATAAAAAAACTTTCTTCTTGTGAGATGTGAGATATCGTACGTAAAAGATTTGACACACATATGCAATACATACGGTATATATAGAGAAACTACTACTAACAATGAGTAGATTTACTCATGCTACTCTTAAAGGATACCACTCACAAGGTAGTCTCTCTTAAGCTCTTAACATACATACACTACTATGCAGAGTAATCAGATCTCATTGACAGGTTTTAATTGTTAAAGGGTATCCTTTTTGGTAACTTGTTTCTTCTTCCGATTCCTCTCTTCTCTTAATCTGCGGTTCAGTTGGTTTTTTCTTTGTTTGGCCGTCACACCATCTGTATCTACAACTTCTGTATCTTTAACTCCACGTTTTGGTTCTTGGGGAAAGATGAAGCCCCCTTGTAATAATGCCGCAAGCAAGGGCAATTCGGGGTCCTGTTGTCTAGCTTTGACGGCCTTGTTCATTCGATCATCTCCTTTCCAGCCCTGGAAGATGTGCATTGTAACGATTTATGTTGATGAAAAAGAGAGGATAGTAACTTATGTTAGTATACAGTATGGTGTAAAGGCAGTCAAACAAAGGTAAACTAAGTCAAAAACAATACTAATGCGGACTTTCCGGATGCTTCTTTTTCTTCTTAGAACCTGAATACTTTTGTGTATTGTCGTGGGAAAATTGTTGTGGTGGACTATCTATAATATCATGACTTGATTCAAAGTTAATAACTTCTTCTTCTGCCGCAGATGCCGACATATCACTACTACTCTGTTTTCTTGATATTGTTGCATCACCATTATCAATCATCCACGGCGGAAAAGAGTATTTTTTCATATTTGTAGTTGTTATAGTTTGTTGTTGCGATGTGGACGGCTGTTTATTACTACCACTACTCCTGCATCTAGCACTGGAATTCGTACTATCAGCACGCAATCTCTTTCGTGGTATCTCTTGACTCCCTTCTCCAGGAGATTGTGATTGGTCATCTTCCGAGTCATCATCTGAATCCATATTTGTTTCCTCGGCCGGTGATTTTTCCGATGAATCACCAAGTAATGAAGACCTTGACTTTTTAGATTTGACGACGGTATTCTCTGGCTTGGCAGTTCGTCGAATAATTCTCATCCATTTATCAGAATCCGAGGAGGTGTCACTACTGTAAACAACCTTTGGCTTGAACTTCAAGTGAGATTTACGTCTTGTCGATTGCTTCTTGAGATTGATTGGCACTTGAATCATTACAACATCAGCGTCGTCGTCTTCTTCTTCTTCCGATTCGCTATACTTGTTATGTTGCTCTGAAGATTTGTAATGATTAGATTGAAGTGAGAATCTACTATGATGTGTCTTCCTCTTCTTCTTCTTCCTTGTGGGTAAAGAGATTTGAGACTGGCGTCGACCCTCCTCCTCTTCGGCGACAACCTGTCTCTCATTAGATACTCTCTTCCTTGTTGGCAGTGGGATTTGAGACTGTCGTCTATCATCACCAGAAACATTCATCTGACCTAGCAATTCAGGTGGTTGTTTTCGAAGAGAACGGGGGACAGTCTCTTCTTCTTGCATATTTTTACGCCATCGCTTTGATTTCTTCGTTGGTAGAGGTGACTTCTTCTTCTTCGTGGGGATCGGCATTTGTAACTCCTGATATAATATACCATCATCCTCATCTTCATCTTTTGGTTCACTTGGCACAGACTTCTGTGATGCTCTTCTGAAAGGGAGAGGTATCTGTTGTGGACCAAAATCAACATCTTCCTCCTCTTCATCTTCTTCGTCTAGACTATGTTGATGTCTTAGTGACTTCTCTGATGCAGCTTTCCTAGTCAGAGGGAGAGGAACTTGAGAATCGACAATCTGCTGCTCGTCAATCTGGTTCTTCTTTGGACGTGCCTTCGGACCGCGTTTCAGTGCCTTGGGGCTTTGAGAAAAGCCTCTTGCTTCTCCACACTCGGGCGGCTGAGTGAACAATTGATTATCATCATCATCACCATCCTCTGAATCATCATCATCATCAACAAGCATATCACCAATACCAACAAACGACACAGTATCATTATTCTCTCGAGCTGGACTACTAGTTGTTTCATCATCTCCTTCGTCATCCTTGGGCATCGTGGTACTAGCATTCTTCTTATTCGCTGTCTTTGATTCCATACTTTTATTACCAACTGCAGTGGCAGCAGCAGCATCATCATTATCCATCTCAGTCAAGTCAAGAACTTCTTCAATATCATCAAAGTTATCCAATAATTCCATAACATTGCCAATACTACTCCTACTAGCTGTTCGATTTGTTGTTGTTGCTGCTACTGATGATGCTGGTTTACTACTACTTTCTTGATCTTCCTTCTGTACCGCCGTGGCATCTATTTCTATCGTATTATCATCTCCCTCCTCAATTCCTTTATTTGTTTCTTTATCTTCTGGTATACTCTTCAATAATACATCTTCCAATTCACCATTCACCTGACCATTACCAATATTACTTTGTTGTTCCTCTCCTCCTTTAGCACTAACATTCGTACTACCAGTAATACTACCGGATGACAGTAGTTTAAGCCCAAGGCTCATACGTTTAGCGTTGTTCATTTTAGTGCTGCGTATAATATCATTACCAATCATCATCGTTGAATGTGTACGTTTCCTTGATATTGCTGCATTATTGTTCGTTGTTGTTGTTGGAGTGTGTTGTTGTGATATGGGCGGCTGGGTATTATTATTACGACCACGACGTGCTATTTTCCTAACATTTGGTCTCCGCTGTGACTTTTGTTTAAACGATGTGTCAGCATTGAAGCTCACTACTCTGCTCATGGTCTCTGTGTATGTATATATATATAGTAATCTGATTATTGTGTAATCTAGCGATGTAAATGACTGTATACGATGATATAGGAGTGGGGGATAAATGAGGATATGATTCATAATTAAGAAGTGACGGTTTATTGGTTGCAATCAGAGAAGAAAGAAACTCATGTTTATTGGCGGCAGTATATCTATATCTCCAAACATAGTCTCTATACCCGCCGTCGACGAGTGGCATTAACAACACTTATTTGATACTATTGCAAATACATTCGATATCATTGAGACACCATTGATACCTAACTTTATCTCACTCGCCGAATACTAGAAACATAATGATCACATGCCAACAAAACCAGCTATATTTAAGCTTACCTAAGCAGTATATAGTATCAGTATATTATAGTAATCACAAGGCTTACGGCAATAATAATAGGGAAGAAGAAGAGGAGGATCAAATTGTTCTAAATCCTCAGCCCCAAAAATTGAAAGGGGATACCGGATCGGGCGCTCACCATATAGCCTACATCATATACTCCTCATTATATTTTATTCGGCGGCAGTAAAATATATACGGACCACCCTCTCTTCTTGATATAATCTGACCTTATGGGCAATAAGAATATATCATCGACTCTTTTTCAATTGGTAGTGGTCCGATATCATAGTCGGTATCCTTTTTTTCCCTGTACTTACTAACTAATAATTTTAACTCCCTTCTGACATTGGAGGGGGATATAAATCATTATTGGTATGCAATTAGGGATCGCCGCACACTGCCGATAATACAGTCAACTCATCATTATTAACACCCTTTCGATTTGCAGTGATTTTA
>Ga0214480_100752_pt1 | contig 15687 bp, 11 predicted proteins | sample M1_20Mar14CPVII9_3_FD_165042 | JGI IMG/M metagenome (GOLD analysis project Ga0214480, IMG submission 165042) | Marine eukaryotic communities from Monterey Bay, California, United States - M1_20Mar14CPVII9sort6BwellE17 | ecosystem: Environmental > Aquatic > Marine > Unclassified | place: USA... | reverse complement strand
GGAGAATTATGGTCCCTATGATGAAGATACAGATGGTGAGGAGCAACCAGAAGAAGTAAAGAGTAATAATTTGGATGTGAAGATAGAAGAGGAAGATACACGGACAATGAATGAGTCGAAGGATATGCAACCAGTTACCAATCCGTCTCTTGGTTAAATTATTTGTTTAGAGTAGTTGTTAATTTGAGTAAAGAACGAATTAACTATCAAATGGCAGCAGTCGGTGGTATCAGGATAGACTATGTACACAAAAGCGCAGTATAGTTATAGACAGACAGACTCTGTTGTTTTGATCTAATACTTCTAAAGAGGAGGAAGACTACCTGTGTTGATGTAGATTTATTTATCTTCCGATATTCATAGGCGATTTTGATAGACCTTCACAAGTATCCAAGACTCCTGTGAAAACTGCTGCCGCCTAGGCATTGATGTTAATACCATCGCGTGCACGGCAGTATCTGGTATTAAATTCAAGTTTTTAATAATTGTTGTGTCATTGGCAGTACAGCCTTAAATCAATATAAGTACAATGGTAAATACTAGGACGTCGCCAGCGGGTATTCATCCAGAAACACCGTCAACCGGGGCAGAGGCGCCGGCACCGGTGCAGGTACCGCCAAGCACCAATGGTGGTTTGTCCCAACAAGGACAACAACAGGTATTATTGGGTCAAACACCAACTAATAATAATAATAATAATAGTGGCACTAATGCTACCTCCGTGGATACACATATGGGTGTAGAGAAGGCGTTGTTAAAGCAAATTAACACGGCAACTGAAGAAGATTATGTGGCAGCATTATCACGTCAAGCCTCGGTTGAGGGGAGCAAGGCGGAAAAAGCCAAGGAATTCATAGTGCAACAATATTCAGCGTATGACCTACGGATATTTGGATTTATGCTGGATGATGGTAGTAATACGATCAGATATGGATTCGCATTGTGCCAGTTCCCGGAGGGTGATCCAGATATTGGTGACGCTACTATCCTCTTCGTTGGTGATAGAGATCCATTTACAAATGATAACCCACCAATGTACAAACTACCAACAGATAATGGATATAAGTGGGTATCCGTTAAATCTACTTGGAACCCAGAGGATCTGGTACAGCATTACAGCTCGCCGGATAATGAAGGAAAGTTCAGGAAGGCTAGCGGCACCAACATGCATGTCCCTAGATTGATCGACCTACCCTTCGAGGCTGGATTAATTGTAGTTAGGAACGCCTGTACCCCTTATCAACTGGTTACGGAGTTAATCCGATTGGAACAGGATCCAAATTGCAAGATCCAGTCAAGCAACACATCGTTCATCAAAATGTGGTGTGAAGCAGCAATGGTGGAGGGAGCGAAGAATAAAAGTAAACTGGGTATTACCATCAGCCCCATTGCCTCCCAAAACCGTGCGTTCCTCAAATTCAAGGGCCTTCGAGCCGCATCTCAATTAGGGGATCCATCAAAGGCACAACCCTCGTCGTCATCTGACCTTACCCCGCGAAGGAAGGCTATGCAGGAGGAGTTGGATCAAGTGAAAGAGCTCCTTGTCGCTAATGCAAAGCTTGTGGCATCCATGGCCAAGCAGGCGTCGGAGGACAAACTTGAAAACGACAGCAACAAAAAACAACCAAGCACTAGTTCAAATCAGCTGTCGGAGACGGGAACATTTGAGGGGGCGTTGCTAGCAGCAGTTAAAGGCTTCAGTGGGACAGCAGAGTATACACTCCTGCAATTGGTAGTATGGACAACAGTAGTCTCTAAGAAGAAGTTGAACGACAAGCGGGATGTTATACATGAGGCGGTTGAGAAATGGGGATTAGCGAACGGCTATACTGTCAGCGATGACTTCAGGTTGGATAAGAGTTTCATTACAGACGTGTCGAATGGTGATATGGCAGTGGGGGAAGCGCGTGCTACGGCCCAAAACGTGAATCGAGGCTTCTCCTTGCACGCCACGCTCACTGTGTCGTTTGAACTTCGTGCAACTCTGGATGCACAAGAGCAGGCCGAGGACAAAACGGAGCACACCCGTACGTACGAGGAGAAGTTGAAGCTGATGGAAATCGTTCAGCGATCGCCCCCGGAGTCAATCGAGGAGCTCACCTTGAACACAAACACATACACAGGTATGTTGCATTCATTCTTTGGTTCGGGATGCCCATTGTACATCGAATTCCTGGCCATATGTGCAGTACTGAACGGCAAGGTTGTCAAGCAAGCCAAGAGAATGTATGACCATCTCAAGGTCAAGCAGTATCACTTTGCCATGTGCAACGCAATCGCCGAGTTCTTCACCCAGCGAGTGAGGGAGAGTGCATTCAAGTCGGGTAACATTGCTTGGCCAAGCGTGGCATTTTCGGAGATCCTCATCCCATTCATCAAGGATGGACGACATTACGAGAATCTTTGCTTCCCACCAGAATGGCGTGCCCGTCGAGGTGGGTATAACCCACCTGTAGCACCACAACAGTATCAGGCACCGCCACCACCCCCATCGGCTGCTCTCCCACCCCCGCCACCACCTCCTCGTCCAGAAGTACGAAATCCGTTTGTTGATCGTACCAACAATCCGGACATTCACCCTTTGCTTAGGCAAGAGTGGGATGTTGTAAAGAGAAAGTGTGGTGGCTGCCTCCCTTCATTAAGGTGTATTCGGGAGAAGAGCGGGAGAGGCGTCAGTAATAGCAAGAGTTTACCAACCATGCCGGAGTTCACAAGAGATGGGGGAAGCACGTTGTGTTATACCTGGATCTTGGGAGGATGCAGGGGTGGACACATGTGTGGTCTTGATCACCCTCGTAGTGTCGAATTAACGGAAGACTTCTGTCGCCGGTTCAATGATAAAACAAAGTCGGCTCGCTCGTGGATCGTGGCTCATTCAGCGGAAGCAATGAGCTATGGAAAGCGGAAGAGGGAGTGACAAACTGAGGGGTGACAATGCCCCAACACAGGCGGTATCAACCAATGTCAAATGGAGGCAGGATACCAAATTGGAAGTACATTGGAACCTGGAGGTAGTGGAGGAAGGAGACCTTTAGGAGTGAGGGATGTAGCACTACAACAAAGAGCACAGTTCGAGCAGCGGATGGGTATCAGAGGCGAGCAACGAGAGTCGAATGGTACAACCAAGGCAGTGGAGAAGGAGTATTGGCTGGAGCAGTTAGCGCAGAGAGAGAGAGAGAAGGAAATGAAGTATGAGGCAGCTATGAGGGGTGAGCTACTGGATGAAGGTCAAGGTAGGTGTTTTATGGGTAGGAAACGTGGAATGCAACAAGCGAGCGAGGCCGCAAAGCCCCGAATCAAAGTCCAGCAACATACAGCACCTGGCCGGCCGCAAGTTCAGTCACATTCAGAACCTGGACGCCGACGCGTGCCGAGACACTCAGTTCAGCCACCCCATTCAGAACCTGGACGCCCCCGGGTGTCGACTAAAGTCCAGCAATATGCTGGCCGGCCGCAAGTTCAGCCACCCCATTCAGAACCTGGACGCTCACGCATGCCGAGACACTCAGTTCAGCCACCCCATTCAGAACCTGGACGCCCCCGGGTGTCGACTAAAGTCCAGCAATATGCTGGCCGGCCGCAAGTTCAGCCACCCCATTCAGAACCTGGACGCCGACGCGTGCCGAGACACTCAGTTCAGCCACCCCATTCAGAACCTGGACGCCCCCGGGTGTCGACTTATTCAGTACCTGAACGCCCAAGACAGAGGAGCCACTCAGTTCAGCCACCCCATTCAGAACCTGGACGCCCCAGCGTGGCTCATTTGGATTGGATCCGTAGCAGGAGGGAGTTGGAACGTCGGAAGGATGAGCGGAAGAGACGGAGAGACAAAGAGACCGAGATAAGAGAAGAGTTAAGGGATGATACTAGTCAAAAGGATAGAGATACGGAGGGGAATGCAATGCCTCCGTTGAGGAAGAGACGAGCGAAGAGAAGTAAGAAAAAAGAAGCTGTACCAGAAGTGATGGTACTTGAGTCGGATTCGAGTGATGATGAGCTGTCTTCAGACGAAGAAGGCGGCAAACCTACTAACCCCACACTTTCTTCACCTTTCCTTGCCTCTCAATCTACACAGTACACTGGCCTCGAGCAACCAACGCTAGATTCTGGAGCGCCGGTTACTGGGGAGAGCAAGAAACGTCATCGCGTGGAGAATAAGTGGAAGCGCCGAGCAAAGCAGATGGCGCAGGGAATGGCAGGGCTAGCAGCAGTGGCGTCGAAGTCTTATGGGGTTTCATATTGGGCCAAGCACCAAGGCTTGTACAATGTCCCTACGCCCAAGGCGGCCCCGCCGTCGTATCGAGGGCAAATGTGTCCACAAAACTTAGCACTAGACCATCCAGCGGCCAACATACTCAAGTCCTACTCCCAGCAGGGTTGTCCCGTAAACACTGGCAACAAGTGGACGATGGAGATGTGGGAGGCGATGATCGAGAAGGGCCCACACATTTCGGCTTTGGAACCAGATGCAATCGAACAACTGCAGGAAGAACTGGAGGCGAAAGTAAAGGCGAAACAGTGTAAGGTAGTGGAGTGGGAGTGGCTTAAGTCACAACCGCGTGAGATGTGGGAACAACTCAAGATTTCTCCCATCGCCATGGTACCTCACAAGTCGAGAAAGTATCGTGCTATTTTGGACTTATCGTTTTCACTCAAGTTGAAAGATGGTGGAGTCATCCAAGCAGTTAATGATGCATCAGTTAAGACGGCACCGAAGGGAGCTATTGATCAGCTGGGCCAATCTCTAGATCGTATCATTCACGCAATGGCACAAGCAGACGAAGAAGATAAAGTATTTATGGCCAAGTGGGATATCAAGGATGGTTTCTGGAGGTTGGATTGTCAGGACGGAGAAGAGTGGAACTTTGCCTACGTACTCCCTCAGGAGGACGGCAAGCCAGTCAAATTGGTAGTCCCTACTTCACTCCAAATGGGGTGGATCGAGTCACCTCCATATTTCTGTGCAGCATCGGAGACGGGCCGGGACGTCGCTCAGCAGTATGCTGAGGCTCCAGTTGGCTCTCTCGACAATCACAAGTTCATCGCCCATGCATTGCAAGGCGAAGATTATGCAACTTTCCAAGGCCAAGAGGGTATCAAGGACCTACAGTACATGATCGAGGTCTACATGGACGATTACATCTCCATGGCAATCCCAAGGTCGAAGGAGGACTTGAAGCACGTCGCAAATGCCGTGATGAAAGGAGTGCACGATGTGTTCCCCGAGGATGAGGTGGACCAGAATGATCCCATCTCGTATAAGAAATTGCTTAAGTTGGAGGCTATGTGGAGCTTGACCAAGGATATCCTTGGTTTCACTTTTGACGGGGATAACAAGACTATTTGGTTAGAAGATGCTAAAAGAGAGGTTCTCCTCAAGACCTTGAAACAGTGGCTACGCCAAGCTCGCCGGTCGGCAACACAAGGCATTCCATTTGATGAGTTTCGCAAGGTCATCTCCAAGCTCCGACACGCTTTCATCTCTATTCCAGCAGGCAAGGGGTTACTATCACCGTGCAACACCATGCTAAGAATCCAACCCAAGTACGTGCTCCTCAACAAGAGCCCAGCACTTAAGCAGGCGATCGAGGACTGCAGAACACTACTGAGAGTCTCCACCAAAGCACCAACAAAATGTAAGGAACTTGTGGCAGGGTGGCCAGATTACGTTGGGGTGAAAGATGCTTCTGGTTATGGAGTGGGGGGATTCATTGTTGGCGAAAACAAAGCGTGCATTCCAACGATGTTTCGTTTTGAGTGGCCTCAAGACATTCGGGATGAGATAGTTTCCGATTCAAATAAGAATGGCAGGCTCACAAACTCGGATTTGGAGTGTGCAGGCTTACTGATGCTGTGGCTGGTAATGGAGGATGTGTGCAACATCCAATCGGGGGATCATGTGACATTGTTCAGTGACAATTCTCCCACCGTCTCGTGGGTGCAACGCATGGCAGCCAAGTCGTCGGTGGTGGCACAGCAACTTATCAGAGCGCTCGCGCTGCGTCTAAAGGTCATGGGGGCATCACCTTTGTCGACGCTTCACATTGCTGGGGATGAAAATCGAATGACGGATATACCGTCTCGCTCGTTTGGCACTCCTGCGAAATGGCATTACAAAGATGATCTTGATTTGCTAACCTTTTACAATCGAACTTTCCCTCTCAAATCACAGCCTTGCTGGAGCGTGTACCAGGTTGGCTCCAAGATTACTACGTTGGTACTTTCCGTGCTGCGGACAAAGCTTTTGGACATGGACGTGTGGTGTCGACTGCCAAAGCGAGGGCGGCACATTGGATCCGTTGGGAAGCCTTTGTCACACCTCTGGGAGTCGACCCTTATCTACAGAACACAAGCTTCGTCCACAAAGTCAGGGCATTCACAGGATTCGCACAAGCAATCAGGGTGCGAGATTTCAACACAGGAGGAAGTAAAGTCAGAGCTCCGACGGTTAGTAGCGCTCTCACAGCTGTTGGTAAGAAGATCGCCATGGCCTGGGGAACCGATCCAACCAAAGACCCGGCAACAGGACGATTCCTCCCCCGTATCCAGGAGCAGTTAGATGGGTATAGAAAGGAGGATCCTCCGACACAGAAGGAGCTTCCAGTGGAGGCAGATGTCCCCGAGTTCTTGGTGGGCCTAGCCATGAGGAAGGGTGCGACGGAGAAGGACAAGGCCGTGGGAGACCTGATAATGATTGCGTTTTACTATCTCCTTCGAGTTGGGGAGTATACGAAAAAGGGAAAGGGAGCACAGGATTGGGACGAGATTGAGACACAAACTCAACCTTTTCGTCTCAAAGACATTGCCTTTTTCTCTCGCCACAGTGAAACAGATCGACTCGTTCGCGTACCCACAACTGCTTCGGATGAGGTTATCATGACCGCAACCAATGCCACCATCAAGCTGGCTAACCAGAAGAATGGTCACAAGGAAGTGTGCATCAATCACGAGCACAATCTAGACGAGATCAACTGTGGAGTCAGGGCAATCGAAAGAAGGTATTGCCACATCCGGAAGCACACTAACAACGCCAATACAACTTTGTTCACCTACTTCGAGGACGGCAAGCAATCCTACATCACAGACCAAGACATTCGGGATGCAGTCAAGATGGCAGCAAGGGCATTGGATTACGAGGGTACGCGAGGCACACCGTACAATCTCATCAATACTCACTCCCTGCGAATCGGTGGGGCCTGTGCTCTAGCGTTGGCGGGGTATGAGGACACACAGATTTGCAAGATGGGACGTTGGAGGAGTCAGGCATTCCGTGAATACATCCGCGAGAACCTCTCAAACTATGCGGAGGGAATGTCCAAGGCCATGAAGAAGTGTCACTACTTCGTTAACATCGACTCAGGCACGTACACCGACGTATCTACAATCTGTGAACTGGACGACAATGGGAATATATTGCTGCAGCCGGCAGCGGCGGCATAGAACCATCAACATCGGAATAACAACATTAGTACACATTAGTAATGACGGGTGGCACCAACATAAGACCACACCTGACAATAGTGAAGAATTAGTAGTTACTCCAAAAATCGGGGGATTATTATTGATTAGAAGTCCATGGCACCACGGGGGGTATACGTGGCTTGTTGCCTATATATGGACAACATCAGTTAGTTTTTGTACAGTTAGGGTTGATCAGAGGCGAGTGGAGACATCTGAGGATGACTACACTACCCTCCAACCCCGTTTCTTTTTTATCAAGTTTAGTTTAGTTCAAGTTATATGTTTTCATCAGAGGAGTCGGGTCAAGTACGAGCACAAGACACAAGCAACAACAGACAGTCGGGTGATGGCTTCGGATAGTTGCTGCGCCCTTGATGCACGGGCCCAGCACTATCCTTCTTCCATCGGGTGGGGACATTTCCATTTGCCTACTGCCTTTTCTCTTTGCATCCTGCCTCTATCGAGGAGGGTGGGTCAGCTTTGCTAGATGCAAAGGGCTGTGGGGTTTGCACTTCGTTTAAACCCCAAGTTTCGGCACCACACCACTGTCTGTTAGCTTGTTGACTTTAGTCCACTCACTTGTCCACTCTTGCATCCTTCAGCCAGCAGCGGAGACACATCGTTAGCGCACCAAGGTCCAGTCTTTGACTTGATTGGGGTAAGCGGGAGAGAGCGGAGTGTCTGGCCGTCGCTTAGAGTGGGATGGCGTTTGGGCTCATTCTTTTGCCAAAGCCATCCTTGCTGGTTGTTGTAGTAGGGGTCAATTAGCGTAGCTGTAATTGCTTTTTCCCACAGCCCACCCTTTGGCCAACTGGTCAGCTTTGCTAGATGCAAAGGGCTGTGGGGTTTGCACTTCGTTTAAACCCCAAGTTTCGGCACCACACCACTGTCTGTTAGCTTGTTGACTTTAGTCCACTCACTTGTCCACTCTTGCATCCTTCAGCCAGCAGCGGAGACACATCGTTAGCGCACCAAGGTCCAGTCTTTGACTTGACCATTTTTCAAAAATAGGTTCCACATCATCACTTAGAGCCAATTTTAGTTTTCACCAAATTTCAGGAGAGAGTTAGTTTACATATTTAGCTAAATATTCCTCTTTCAACTTCTCCCATGCTTCCATAATGACCTTATCCATCTTCTCCTTCCTTGGTGAGTTCATGTACTCATCTCTTACTCCATAGTTCCTCTCACTTTTTCGCCGATCCTCTGCCAACTCCTCAGGAGAAAGTGCAAGCATACCTGTGGTAGTGTATACCTCCTTGATATGACAGGTTTGTTTTTACCTTGATTCCTCTCGGCCTTCGTTGGGTAACGTACCAAGTCGAACTTCATAACTCGAGTGGGACCAAAGGCAAGGCTGCATAAAATAGTATTCTCCACTTGACAGTTCTTATCTCCGTCAAAGTTACCATCTGAGTCATGGACTTGATCACAGTGCCAGGTCAATGCCATTTGAAACATTTCCAATACCTGTACCATATGTACGTATACCATGAGTGTCAGGATTGTGTGATAATGCTCCAATAACATCACCATATTGATCCCCAATAAGATACTTTGGCCTTTCAGTATTCACTAAAGTCTGACCTCGAGCAGTGTCAGCAGTTACATTCATACCAGGCCCAATATCCTCTGGAAGTTTGGTCGGCGCACCAATTTTTTTATCAAGACAATGTACTACAGCAGACTGATCTTTTTTCTTAATCTTATCATCAAACCAACCATTTATAATAACAGACTCCATTGTTGGGAGAACCTGAACTTCAATCTTGTTGGCATTATCCTCTTTCGTTGTTGTCTTATTCTTCTTCTTCTTCTTTGCACTACCATTTGTACGCTTACGTTTATTATTGGATGATGTGGTTATACTAATTGGATTGTTGTTGGTTTGATTGCTATTGCCCGATCCCTCCCGTTGTAGACGATTGTGTATTGCACTTTCAATGTAATCAACAGAAGGGATTTCAAACTTATCCTCGTCATTTAATAGAACAAATCTATATCCTTGACCACGAATTTCATTCATAATACATGATGGAAAGTTTGATCTAATATCAGAACGCTTTGGATATGAGTTGTATTGTTGTTTAGCACCATCTACTATCGCGCGGTACTCTTGATTACCTGGGTGTGTTTTGTATGTATTAGATGCTTTCTTGCCTAGTATTATATCGTTATCATCAGGAGACGATATCAAATGGGCACGAGTTATCATTTGATTGTAGAGGTATTAGTTGTAGTTGCAATAGATGTGTGGCAATAATTTAAATTGCGTTGACGCGGGTGTATGAGTGTATGGTATTTAACCTATGATGCTGCTGACAATAATATTATAACATCAGTTAACCAATTTATATAAGGAGAAAGTATTGCAATTGTTGTGGAGGAGCAGTGTATTGATTGCCGTGCTCTTTGTTGTTGTGTGTGGTATCGGCATAAAAGATATGCGTAGTCTACACGATGGAGTAAATAATAACCAATAAGAGATAATATTGCAACATTTAATATAGCCTGCGGAGAGCAAGTAATCTTATAACAGTAGTAGCCGCAAGAGCAATGATACTAGTATTATTGTTCTTTTACTTTTGAATGATGTGCAATTTTTGTGGTGGATACCAAAAGATACCGAGCACCTGAGAGGTGCGCGCACCTAAAAAAACAGATTCAGATGGCAACAAGTGATGATGACCGTAGACGACGGAAGAAGAAGAGCCATAAACATGATGATGATAGTAGAAGAATGCATAAAAGCAGTAGTAGGCGTAGTAGTAGGGACGATGATGATAGACATAAAGACAGAGATCGGCACAAACACAAATCTTCTTCATCCAAACGGGCTGATACTGATGACAAGAAGAAGCATAACAATAAATTAACAGAGGAAGAAGAGAGATTATATGCCAAAGCACAACAATATGTTGAATCTCAAAAGAAAGATAAAGATCGTAGTAAACATTCAAAGAGTAGTAGTAACAAACGTCATCGCCGTCGGCGTAGTCGTAGTGAAAGTAGTGAAATAAGTGATGAAAAACACAGTAAAAAAGAACACAAACATAGGAAGAAGAGGTCTAAAAGAGATGAAAAAGAAAAGAAACATAAAAAGAAACATACCGAAAGTGGTAAATCATCATCCAAGAAATCAAAACATACTTCATCATTCAAAGATAAAGCAACTAAAATTGACACATCCAAGTTAGTTTCTTTGGGAGATGTTACAAATGAATTCCCACCAAAGTTAGATGCGGAGACTGGCTATTTCTCTCATAATTCACATTTACGATTATATCTATATCGAAAGTATGGTATATACTTTGAAGATCTTACATCAGGGGGTAAGAAGTTTGTGTCATTAAAATGTGCGCTGAAAAAGTGTGCATAAGATGTGTTCTAATTATTTTGTCTGTCTTCTAACCTGTATAATTAACAACTAATATCTTGTACCTATCAATCAGAGTCTCATGAGGCATTTAAAGAGTTTACAACTTTATATAACACGGGCAAGTTGGAGAAGGCATATTACAATGAGTTATTATCCCAAGATGCATTAGATCAATGTTCAAGAACTAAACATAAGTGGGCATTTAAAACTAATAGAACGGAAGAGCAGAGTTTATCAATGGTCAAAGCAGGAGTGAAGAAACAGACTGAATATAGCAGTGATAAGAAACAACCCCCGATGGCATTGAATTTGGCTACTGTTGCTGCAAAGGGAAGAGGTGTTAGTATCGGTCCCGCACGGCCTAATCAAGATGAACAGCAACAACAAGCCGCGGCACAAAGAGCAGCACAACGGCAATCAGATATACAACACCGCAATCGTATCAAACTTTCAAATGAGGACATGTATGGTAAATCTGATCCTGGATCAAGAGAACGTCAAATGGAAAAGAAACGGGAGATGTCTTCCAAAGTACATGGAGCATCAAGAGATAGAGAAAGTGAAGCGTTTGGAGAGTTAGACGATGATGCTATTTACGGGAGTGGTAGTATATCTGGCGGCCGAGGACGAGGAAGGAAAGGAGAAGCAACATACGAGGAGGCACTGGCCCGAGAAAAATCATATAAGGAACGGAAGGAGAGTGAAAAGGCTGCAAGGCATTCAGAGTTGTTACAGAAGGAAGAATTGAAGAAGAAGCAAATGATGGAGATGTTAGGCCTGGGCAATCTCGTAAGGAAGGGAGAGAAGATAAAGATTGCACCGCGTGGCCCCGAGTAGATAATTTATAGTTTTGGTAGAATTCAATATCAAACAAGTTGCAATACAGCAATACAACTATACATTTATCACATAAACTAGACTCCATTTCGCTAGTCCCCTCTTGCTTGTACATACATTTCTAGACTTCGGTCAATGAAGGCAACTCTGTCTTCTTTCCGGCCTCTTCTGCTTTCTTCTCTTCACTATTAGACTCTGCGTCAGTAGACACAGCCCCTTCCTTCTTCATTACGCTTCCATTACTCATTCCCCTTGCAAGAATATCAGGCCTTCCTAAATTTCCAGGACTCGAGAACGAGTGTGCCCAACTCATCATGCCGCCCATGTTACCCCCTGGACTTGCAGCAAAGCTACCCCCATACATCCATGCAGCGGCCTGATCACGAGATGCAACTCGTTTACGCTTGGCAGTCGTTGCCATCTTACTCCACATTAATTTCATCTCCTCCTCGTCAAGGTCTAATGCACCCTCATCGGCAAAGCCAATACCAGGTGACATACCATTGTGTGGTCCTAGCATATTGCCTGGATGACGATATTGAATAGGATGATGACCATGATGATGGTATCCTCCAGGAACACCAAGATGAGGTGGAACAACACCCCTTGAATGATCACGAGTAGCCAGTGAAGGCTTACCACCTTGTTGTTGATCCTTAGTATCTTGAGGACTTGAATCTTGAGGACTCCAATCAATATACGGAAAAGGACTACTCTTCACTCCTCCATCAGTACTATCATTCAAGTATGGTCCGACTAATGCCTTGTGATATTGTGATGGTGAACCGAATGTACCATTACCACCGCCTGGTGTCATCATACCCATTGATCCGGGTGATAATTGGAATCCAAATCCTGGTGAGGATAAGAATCCTCCTACCGAGTTGACGGAACTATGACGAATTGGTAATCCTGGCTTGGTGGTAGTAGTATCCTTGTTAGTCTTCTTCTTGATATCAGAATCGATATCCACTTCAGAATTCTCCTCAAGGAGGAGCTTCTTACGACGTTTCTTCATTGGTAGTTGACTAGGTGTCATTGATCCATCGACGGTATTGGAAGGAGGGGAAGTGGTGACACCTTTGTCTACAGTACTCTCGGATGATGCATCGGGTGAGGCACCAATTACCAAACCTGCAGTACGTCTTGATGGACTCGGAGTAACAGCCGACATGGCAACACCACCTTGATCAGCAGGTGATAGATACGATGCTGAACTAACCTTATCTTGTTGAATCTTGCCCGATATCAACGCACGATTATTAGCACTAGTAGACGAACTTCCACCACCCTGTCCTCTCATGGCACGTTCTAATCGTGATGTGCCAGGACTACGGAATTTCGATTTAGCTTCAATGGCAGCGGCTTGGGCACCGTATAGTGCACGACGACGATTTAGTTCGTCTAATGGTGTTAGTAGATTACCATTGTTATTACCAGCACTTGATGATACTCCATGATGATCATTCATTGGGAATTGCGAATCAGGTGTTAATGGTGGCAAGTTGGATGGTGGCGAGTAGTGTTGCTGTTGCCTATTACTTGAACTTGAGGGACGACATTGATGACCATACTGTTGCTGATGGTATCCTTGAGGAATAGATCTCTGAGAAGAGTATCCCGATGGACCTTCACGGTCATTTCGAAACTGTGGTGGAGGACCTTGCACCTGTTGTTGTTGTTGTTGTTGTTGAGCAAATCGAGGAGACCAATACTGAGAAGGAGGAGGTGGCGGATACGAATGACGAACTGTTCCTCCTTGATGATCTCGGTATTCTTGATGAGGATACCTACCAACATCATTAGTATCATTCACAGCAACAACCTCCAACTTGGGTGCCGTACTCTCCTGAATACGTAACATCTGCTGTAACTGCATTGGTGTCCTTTCATCCTTCTTTTGTTTCTTCTTACTACTCTTACCACCACCACTATTACCACCACCTGTATTATCACCGACAACATTCAACAACATCTCCTGTTCCTCCAACTGTTGTTTCTTTTTCACTTCCTTCATCTCCTCTTTATACAATACCAATTGTCGATCAGCAACACGTTTACAATATGATTTAGTAATTGCATCGACATTCTTCCATTCCTTTGCAATCATTTTAGTTAATTCCAAGAACCCAACAAGACCGTGTGTCTTGCGATGTTTCCGTTTTGCTTTATTACGTTTTGATTCAGCTAGACGATGGGTGGAATCATACCATAATGGGGAGAGTTGTAAGTGTGCGAATCGTGGTGGACGGGGGAGTATGTCATTGGAGTCGGATTGGATGTTGAGTGGTCGACCTTTAGTGTCGATTGTTGGATATGGTTTGTCTTCTTCATCTTTTCCTTCTTCTGTATTACTGTTGACTTCCGCTTCCTTGTTGGTATCTTCAGCTCCCTCCTCCTTGTCTTTCTCATCTTCATCTCCCTTACCGCTTTCAACTCCCTCCTCTCCCTTACTTTCCTTCTCGCCATTCTCACTCTCTCCATTCTCAGTATTCTTCTTCAGCTCCTGTTCTTCAATCAAATTACCCAATATACGTTCCCTTTCTAATTGAAAGAAGATATTATATTCAGTATAGGAACGTGGTGGCTTCTTTACTTTTGAGTTTGCTGCTGCTATCTTCTTCTTAGACTTCTTTGATGATGTCTTGGACTTGGATGTAGTAGGGGAAGGGGATGTAGAAGAAAGGGAGGGTGATTTGGTTGTAGTGATTATTGTTGGTGGCTGACGCTGTTGCATCATCATATTGTTAGCTTGATGATAAGGAGGCATTGGAGATTGATACTGAGGATGAGGAGAACCTCCTTCATGGGGTGACACTTGATGTTGTTGCTGCTGACGAGGAGGCATGGGATATGACATCTTATTGTTAGTTTGATAATATCCTTCATATCCATACTCTTGATTGTAAGGAGTATTGGTTTGTGGTGGTCGAGCATATGGATGATATTGCTGATTGTGATATTGATGATGATGTGTACGTTGTTGTTGTTGACGATTATGATTATAATGCTGTCCTTCATGACGAGATGCCGGGGATACTGCATTATGATGTTGATTTGGAGGTTGATTATGTGGTAGTGGTGGCATGGTATTCATGTACGAGATGGTTGCCTCTACTAGTTCATTGTTATCGTTCATTGTTTGATTGTTATTATTGTTGTTGGCATTATTGAGGGGTGGTAGCGATGGCATAGGAGAAGTCATGTTTGCTTTGCTCTGACTTAGTTAACTGATCGAACTTGTATAATAGACAGTTATATTGCAGAGGAGTGTTATCGGAGATAGATGACAATGGTAGATTCAGATAGCCTATTGCAATTCAATCAATCGATAACAAAAATGATTATGGGCACATCTCATGTACTAGTTAGCGTAGTTGTTAATGAGTAGAACACGCAATACTATCAAAATTTGGATAAGTCGCACTCCGTCGTTCATGAACTAATGCAAAATTTGGGAGAGTATATAATGAGAGTGAGCAAGAGTAGTCGAGTAGTGCGAGTCAATTTTTGACTGCGAAACCATGACATACCTACGACTTTTCAGCGAAAGCACGTGCTATTGATTAATTTTTGACCCCTACTAGACCTCGACTCGATTCTTACTAGACCTCAAAGACTCTCTAATATGTATTCGATATGCTCTATAAGCGTGCAGAATAAACAAATGAGATCCAGCCACTCAATACAAATGGCGCCGTGGTTAACAAAGCGGCGCCGTTATCATACAACACATGATAAGTTCAAAATAATACTATGTCTATTATTTCAATATATACAAGTATCACACTCACGAAGTTGGATGGATGCAATTGATCCATCGAAATTAATTAATGATGGTATGCCTCGTGTGTTACCACCATCACGGAATAAAACTACTCCTTCTACCACTAATCATAATGATGAAGGTGGAGTACAAATGACCAATCCACACAACAACAACAATAATAATAATGCAATAAGTAAACATCAATCTCAATCAACAACAATAAAAGAAGTTAAAATAACAA
>Ga0214480_100750_pt1 | contig 15720 bp, 10 predicted proteins | sample M1_20Mar14CPVII9_3_FD_165042 | JGI IMG/M metagenome (GOLD analysis project Ga0214480, IMG submission 165042) | Marine eukaryotic communities from Monterey Bay, California, United States - M1_20Mar14CPVII9sort6BwellE17 | ecosystem: Environmental > Aquatic > Marine > Unclassified | place: USA... | reverse complement strand
TCATTAAACTACTCTTAGGTCCTAATCCTATCTTATCATAAGTCTTGGTTGCATATTCATAGTAATGACCTATTGCAACAGATCCAAACATTTCACCAGCCGAATATGTTGATACAACCCAAGGTAAGAAGTCGAGAGGTGCATTGATGTGAAGTATGTATGATGTGAGAGATGGCATAACTATCGAGAATGACGCACATGCTAAGAAGATATTTATTAAGAATGGTAATAGCCACTTGTGCTTTTTGTTGATTATATCATCATCTTCTGGAGTATTGTCTTCGTCTTTGGAGGATACTACTGCCTCATCAGTTGTTACCGTATCAGTTTCGGAAGTTGAGCTGCTTGTTACAGTCTTTGTATCTAATATCAAGTCGGTAGCAGTGATATTTGGACTCGATGTTCCATAACCCAGTTCGATATTGTCGAGAGGAGAAGACTTCATAACAGTGGTAGTATCGTTGCTCAATAGACTTGATGTTTCGTCTATTGTATTGCAGTTGGATGATATCATCACGCCCAATTTTATGAGGCCATGAAGATCTGTTGATGATATCCTTTGCAATATCTGACAATTCCGACATGATTGGGGTGTTCTTTTATTCGTCGAATGGTTGGTTGTTATAATTCATGTGTATTAATGCCCTATCTATTGACGCCGATGACAGGGGAGTAAAGGGGAGCGAGTCCGAATGAAAAAAGATACCCATGCCCATAAGCCCATAAGTATCTAGGTATCTTTTGATGAATGACATAAAGAGTGATGTGAAGATAAAGTGGTATGTAGGGTACATACTCTCTCTCTAGAGTAGGGATCATTATATTAGCAGCGGATAGACGATTGTGGTAGTATTAGATACTTATTAGAGTGGTAGATGTATGTGATAATATGGTAAAGCCCAATACTCCTAGTACCAAAAGAAATATAAGAAGACGACAACGCAATAAAAATACTGATATACTTGTTGTAGTTGCAGTTACTATAATATCAGTTGGACTGGCCTGGTTATTTGCACTTAGATTAATAAACAAACAAGATACAAAGGTTCAACAACACCATTCCTTTGCGGCACCACATTTATTAAAGGAGGACTCTGATAACGAAGATACAACCATAACAACAGATAATATGAATTCGATATCAGCAAAGCATATGCTACCTTACATCATCTATGGAACTGCTTGGAAGAAGGATGAGACTTCATCTCTAGTATATCAAGCTATCGATAAAGGATTTCGCTTTATTGATACCGCCTGCCAACCAAAACATTATAATGAACCTCAAGTTGGATTAGGAATACGCACAGCAATGGATGCAATCGGCCTAAGTAGAGAAGATGTCTTTATACAAACTAAGTTTACATCACTAGATGGTCAAGATCCGAACAATACACCATATGAGAAAGATGCCAAGTTAGAAGATCAAGTTAGACAAAGTGTACAGGCATCATTACGAAACTTACAAGTTGATTACATCGACTCAGTATTACTGCATTCACCCATGAGAACAGATGAGGAAACACTAAGAGTATGGAGAGTTCTTGAAGAGTTTGTTCCTCAACAGATACATTCTCTTGGTATCTCAAACTGCTACAAGCCTAAGAAATTTAAATGGCTGTATGAACAGGCTCAAGTAAAACCCAAAGTATTACAAAATCGTTTCCATGATCAGACAAACTTTGATATTGAATTAAGAGCCATGTGCAAAGAATACGGCACGACCTATCAGTCATTCTGGACTTTAACTGCAAATAGGAATGCTCTGGCATCACCAGCTTGGAAGAAAATAGCAAAAGAGAAGGGTTTAACTTCTCAAACTCTCATGTACGCTTACATGATGACTAATGGGCATACTCCACTATCTGGTACAAAGAGTAGCGTTCACATGGAAGAAGATGTCGACATAATGTCACGAATACAGCGTGGTGAAAAGATTTTAGACGACAAAGAAGTAAAGACATTGAGCAAGCTCCTAGGCATGAGATGAGTCAAGATTGAGTAAAGTAAATGTCCTAAATAGAATGTTATTTGGCTAGAGTAATAGCCTAAATAATATATTTTAGACTGAGAGTCTCTAGTCAAAAAGTTTTACATACCGCTTGTCACTTCGAACTTGCTTGATACCCTGCTCAAACATGGCAATAACTTGTGGTGGGACACCGTCCTTCTCCGACTCGCTCATCTCCCAATCATCTGGCGGGGCCGACAAATTGGAAAATGAAGTGTAGAAGTTCCTTTCACTTGGATTGACTTCTGATGCAAGAGCTCTACGTACTCCAGGATAGTTGATTCCGAACAGAAGTGCAGCATCAACACACAACCCACCAATATCATCAACTGAAAGACTTTTCGCCGCCTCAACACTGCTTTGGTAAGTCTTGAAGAAATACTTGACTGCCTTAACAATCTTAGTTGCATCGAGGTTACTGCCTTTAGCGCTCTTGACACAACTCTCCATGTCCCAAACAGGCAAATTACACAATACTTCTCCAGGGCACCCAGTGATGCTTTTCGGGAGTACAATTCCAGAGTATGGAATTGTAGGTCGACTCTCACTCATGGCAACATCGATATCATTGATCACATCATTCTCACGTTGTTTCTTTAAAGCCTTGCATTCAACCTTGTGTCGACCATAGTCTTTCTTTTGACAGGCTTTTGAACAATAAAAAACACTAAGACACCCAGAGCACTTGGATAGATTGTTATTTGCTTTACCACAAGTTTTGCAACCAATTTGAGATTCCTCCTTCATATCTTTCTTACTCGTTTTACGATACTTCTTCTTGAGATAATCCTGAGGTGACAAATCTGCTTTCACAAACGACTCCCCGCTATTCATAGCTTCATTTAGCTTTGCAGCAAGTGATTCGTCCTCAATAACTGTCAGTGTTGCCAATAGTGATGCAAGTTCATTTGGACAGGTAGAAATACTCTCTCCGACCATTTTTCTGAGATTGTCTATGATAAAAAATGCAAGGTTAAAAGGTGTTATGTTTAAGATATACATATAAGATATTATAAGTGCACATGATATGCACACAGATATACACTATACCTTTACTCGCTTGATCCTCAATGATAAGGGCCTCCATTTCTACAACCACTTTTGTTTCTGCTTCAGACCTTAACAAAGTAATCATCTCCTCCCTTTCCAATGAAAATACATCACGTGGGACATAGCACATGTTTACTGGCTTAATAGACAAAGTTTTATTTTTACTTGCAATAAATACCTTTTGTCGTTGTGAAGATTGACTTAGCGGACCTGTTACCTTGCCGTGTTCACCATTATACTGAGCTCCTTTTACAAGATTCTGTAGTATTACTTTACTACCGACGGGGAAGAATGGTGGTGTAGATGTCATTGGTCTGTATTATTGATATGTTTGTAGTATTGATGCAATGTAAAAAAAGTGCACAATATGTGAACCTTTTTCTAAATAAGTATCGCCGCCGACAATAAAATAAAAACCTCCAATGAAAGGAGGCCTTAACTGCTATAAATAGATGTGCTAGAAATACTGTTACGATCTTTATATTGCAGGTGGAAAGCAGGCAAATCACAATCATTATCATTATCTTCATCTCATAAAGGTATCATCATAAGCCTAATACACTAAAATAATAGGTACGAGTACAAATATAGTCTCATAATGTAAGACGATGACGATGATGATAATACTAAGCTGTCTTTTATGCCTACTACCTTGTGTATTATGTTTTACTTGTACCGGTAATGGTGTATATAATCACAACAATAGAAATACACTATCTGCATACAGCGATCGAAGGGACTTTATCCAAACAACTTTCGCCAAATTTATGGTATTGCAATTGTTGTTCCTTCTACCCTATCACCTTCTATTGCAAACGCTGATGCAGGAAGCTCAGCCAATATGAAGCTCCCAAACTATATTGATTTTCTGATAGAAAAGAATGCACAGGGTCTGGTAGAAGACCCAGATAAGCTGCTATATAACGGGCCAGATGTTGAGGTGAGAATGTGATATGTTTATGAAATTTGTTCTCTGATACTCTACATCTTACAATCTTATCTCTCAGACACAATTGCGTAGAATTGGAGATGCAGGGAATAGATTACCAGAGATAGCCAGTCTGGCAGAAGAAAAGAAATGGTCACAAATTACTGGTATAATTACGGGCCCGCTCGGCACGTTATTACAAACACTTAATTCAGTTGCTAGTATAGCCGGAACAAAGGAAGCCAAATCTCTTGCTCAAACTGTCAAAGCTGATATTCTAAATATAGGGGTGGCGGCTGGAAAGAAGGACGGTGCATCATGCATTACATATGCCGATAAAGCACAAGCAGACCTGAGCAAGTTTGTTATGGTGGCGTTTGAATAATTATATAGGACTCAAAATGCTAGCTAAGATGAGATATGGATCACAATACACACTTTAATATTTGTGACTCAGATTTGGACTTGTCTACTCTATAAGTTTCAAACTCTGGTTAAATCACATCTGTACATCTATAATCTCATTTGATGCCGAACTCTATTGCATCATTTACATACATATACTCTTCCTTTTAGCACTCATGTAATTCAAACACAGCTCGAATATCTCTACAGTACTTTGCAGCTGCGGCAAGACCGATACGTTTACCAATCGATATTGGTATCCCTGGTGACACACCATGTGTTATTGTTGTTATCTCACACCACCGATCATCATCATTTACTTGGACATCTCGAATCAAGTTGACACTCAATAACATCTCACATCGTGTAGCAGTAGAGGCATCTGAAGCGTCAGCGGTTCCCTCTTGTGTCTCCCACACTGACCTGCCAATAGTGATGTATCGCTCACCTTGCTTTCCATCAATGGAGGGTAGACGGCGAGCATGCAATAGTAGACGCAGTTCAACTGGTTTACGTATAACAGGAGGCTGGCTTTGACTACGAACAATCTTAAGCTCACCATGAATACCACTCGTTGGGCACGTATTCGACACGTCTTTCTTGTACACGTGTTCGTCAACTCTGCCAAGCGACATTTTGTTGTATTCTTTACTTCTTTTTGAATCGAGCAGAAGACTTACCATTTGCAGTGCACTGGTAGGTATCAATCCTCTTGCCTTCACCATTGGATACTGGGAGCCATGTCCACCATTCTCACACTTTGCAGTCCAGACTAACACTTCGTCCCCGTGTGCAGGATTCGGCCAAGGCCCGACAGGTTGTTCTAAAGTCTCTCCTGACATTAGCAGTTTATCACGTTTGTTCAAGACTTTTGCAGTCGTACTCTCTGGTATCCATCTATCGGAATTATCATGTACGAGCTCAATTCCCTTCTCAAAGAGAGCATTAACAACATCACTCACACCTGTCTCATGTAGGCATACTAACGCGTTATCAGCTGAATTGGCAAGGCTTAAATCATGTGCACGAATGAATGATGGTTGTCTAAAGGTTACTCGATGATGTTTAGGAGGTTCGTTTACATCCTCATTAGAGGTAGGATCCGACATTGTAGGGGTTTCATGTGTGCCAGCTGTACTAGGAGTATCAAGTGAGTTTGATTCCTTATGTTGGTCTGATGAGCTATCCACCAATATAGTTGCAGTCTGTACCTCTGAAGCTGAATCGAAGAATCTTCTTCTTTGAGAGTGCATTCCATTCTTCTTCAATGGTGTCTGGTCAACATCGATGACCACTGTTTTATTATTACTTACAGATTTGTTATCATGGATGTGGGTATTGATTCTATCCCTTTCACTCAAAGATAAAAGTGATTGAAATGACATTGTACTACGGGGTGTGAAGCAGTCACTATCATTTTCATCCGCCAAGGATGATGTAGGTGTGAAGTAATGCAAGCGATCGGACGAACGAGATCTTGTACTGGACAAGTCTGATTCCGGAACGAATCCCAATGGAGATAAATTAGCCGAAAATTCTGATTGTGGTGATATAGATATTCCATGTTGAATAAGTTTTGATTCGACCTCCATAGCACCCCGTTGAATATCTGCCAGTTCTGACATTGCCAACTGCAAATGTTGATTCGCTCTAGTCAATTCATTCCTTGTTGCAATTAAATCACCTTCTAACACATGAATGTTTGATCTAATCCTACCAATATGTGACTTGAGTTTCATCATCCTGTTATCAACATCATTACCGTACTGTGTTGCCATATTCTTCTCACTGCCAGTATCCTGTTTATCAGTATGGAAGCTACTAATAGAATCAAATGAACCAAATGATGATGAATGTGTCAATATAGTTGATGCAGGTTTACTACTCTTCCGTCCGCCGATACGTTCAATTCCCTTCTTAATTGATTTCATAGATGGAGCACGTCTATTCTTCTTTTTCGTTTTAGTTAGTGATGATGTATCGGAAGATGATTTCGTAGTGCGTATGTGTAGTGATGGCTGCTGATCATGAAATATGTTTAATTCTGGCTCTTGTACGTTTACGCCACTACCTCGAGGGGTTGCAAATATATCTTGACTTTTACCATTTATTTCATATTGGATATTATTACCCTCAACAGGAAGTCTTATAGGTACTGAAACATTATGATTTAGTTGTCTGTTATCAGACACATTTTCATGTGTTAGTACCACTGCCCCGTCAGATTGATAGTTAGTAGATTCAGACTCATCCTCTGATAATGATATACTTTCGCCATGTAACATAGAATTCTCCGAATCAGACACCGGTGTATGCCGTGCTTGAGCATGACGAGTATGTTTTTGCTTTCTATTACTTTTTGGTGTTTGTTCATAATCTATTGTATTTTTTGATCTACGATGTTTCTGCCGTCTAGAGGAAGAACTACGCCGCCGTCTACCAGATCTATCGGATGAAGATAGATTATCAGTATTGTAATTATTTGAAGAGCTCTGCCGAGTATTATCTTTCCATACAAACTCTTCTGGTAGTGCAAATAAGTTTACAAAGAGATCATCAATCTCAATTTTTGACATGATGATGCATTGTTTTTCATACAATATGTGGCGCTATATTCTATCTTTTTTTCGGCTATTATTTCTTGCAATACTACTACCACTCTATTGGACTGCTATCATGCTATCCAAATACGATATCTCCTCTACTTTGGGTGATAATGATAGATTTCAGTTGCATTTCGTTGACATCCTATTCTCTAAAATTCAGAGAAATTATGCCCCCAGTGTATCGCCAAAACCAGCCGAGCTTTTTACCTTGCCTTTCCACCAATCAGCGCAAGTGATTTCCTTGAATATTACTTCCTAACCATATCATCCGAATAGATGTCTAACGAGCTATGTTTGAATCGGGTAATAGTGTCTTTTATCATCATTTGCAAACTAAGACGTATCCTAGCATTTTCCTCATCGAACAGTATCGTCAACGTCAAGAATTGTGGTACAGAGAGAGATCTGGCGGCACAAACAACAAGTAGATATCATTCAAATACAGCATTACCAGAATCAAAAATAGAAGAACAATCTACAATAAATAGAAGGGATATTCTTCAAAGCATTGCTAGTACATGTACATTGCTTTCACCCGCAACAGCGACAGCATCAAATATGCCAACCAACAACGGCGCAGATTTATCCAATACAGGATCGATTGATACATTAGTCCCAATAGTTGCAATACAACAGACCATTATCAGTTGCAAATTACAATTAGATAAGTCCAATCAAGGATATGAGAATTCGGTATCTCCCGAGACATGCAAAAGCTTACTAGAATCACTTGTCAAAACTATACCACGAGATGAAACATCATTCAAAAGAATATTTGATGCATATTCTACTCCAGTTAGTTATAAACAAAAGTTTTTAGATCAAAATGCCTTCCTCGTTTACTACACGAAAGGATACGATGGTGATAATAGACCGAACATTGAAGAGGATGTAAACACTAAACAATTAAAGCAATACGGGTCAAGAAATGATGCTTGGGCGGCAATAGATGATTTGTTTGTAGAATTAGAGTTTGGTCAAAAGGCAAAAGATGATGACAATACTTTGAGTAGTAAAGGAGAGTTAATTTCTTTGATTGATAAGGTCCGGGCCGCTCTTGATTCATATTTAAGCTTGGCACCAGTCTCAGATGTAAAGGAAGCATTAACACGCATATAACATTATTCATATAACATTATTTAACAAGTGGTAATATTCACAAATAAGCATTCCTATCCTATTTACTTTCACATGGTACTAAATTGGCATTACTTTGAGTAGATAATGTCATTTTTGTCCCCTAAATCATTGTCATGTCAAAAATACCCCCCAATTATACATACAACCCAAACCAATCCATCTACCAATAAATAACTATCCCCATATTGCAATACCTCAAACAAAATCCCCCTAAAATAAAGTTGCAGTGTAAATCCGTATATAATACGAAAATGAGACATAAGATGTGCACAAAATATTAAACCAAAAAGAGAATATCATTGATTTAACTCTGCTGTTATAATAAACAGTATCAGTTAATATATATCTAGGTAGTCAACGACATAATCGCATTAACCAAGTCACAATCATTCTCCTGAAGAGCTTTAATTGCCTTTGCCCTTGAACAACCCGCCTGGGACATGACAAGTTCAATATCCTTAGATTCCACACCCTCAATTTCAGCGGGGGCTTCCTCCTCAACCACCTTTGGTGATGCAGCAGCAGCGGCGGCCTCGGCCATACCAGCAGGCTGAGCCTTTTCACCCTTGGAAGGACCTCCGGCCTGTTGGGCCATTTGTTGAGCTTGGGCAGCCTGTGCGGCAGCGGCCTGCATCTGTCCACTATCTTCAGTCTTTGCCTCTCCAAAGATAACATAGGTATCAGCACTGGGAGATTTGAATACATCGGGGTTGGTAATGACGAATAATACCTGATTAGACTTCTTAACACTCATACGAACAACACCGGGGATGGGACGCATGCCTAGCTTTTGCATGGCCTTACGAGACTTCTTCTCAGCACGGTTATGGATGGCTTGTTCGGCAGGAGCTCCTCCGGCGGCGGCACCAGCATCTTCTAAATCAGGAACATCGTCACCAGCTTCCTCAAGCTCAGGGACGTCATCATCAATTTCTTCAATATCAGCAAAAGGAGGCTGTAATAAAATAAGGTATTGAGAGATAAGTGTATATTATGATTGAGCAACAAATTATTATCACATCATTGCAACAACAAAAAATGATGTATCATTAAAAACCCGAACTAGCCTAAATACCACTGATACTCAACCAAACTATACCACAATATTAAACACATTATACACTATGTAAAACTTACCATATTGTTTGTTTTTGTTGTTATAAAGGGGGTATAATTTGATTAGCTTAGTAGAGTTAGTGGTTTGTGGCGGAAAATTATCCCTCGGTAGAAAAGAAATATTTTTACAAGTGTAATGTTTGGTCGGGTCAGGGTTGACATTTGTAGTAAATGAATTCATAGGTATTTGTATGATAGTATCTTAATGGGGTATACATTAATGTTTTGATACATTCAATTACACTTGGGTAACTTTCAACTTTTGTTTTCACTAAAAGAAAACTCCTGGCGTATGGGGTGAGCTAATCAGTGCAAAAGCCAGTACATAGAGCCTATGTACCAGTAGTATAAGACTACACAACAGTAGATGCATTATGGATAACACACTCAGTTACATATATACATTTAATTACATATGTTTTAACCTAAATAATACCCGTCCAACACTCGTTTGACTCCTATCTAATATGTATCAATTCAAGTGTTGGTGGGCCGGCCTCATCACTCTACAATAGAAATGGCAATACACTCATCATCTCCTCTGTCTCACTCTATCCCCTCTATCACATTCTATCTATCTCTATAACAATCTATCTATATCTCTATTTTCTGTACATTGCGCACACGGCAAAGAGAATTACTCGAAAATGCAACAAACAAACACATTACTTCTTTTCAAACACGACCCTAATATCCTTGATATAGTTCTCAGCAGCTGTCAAAGCAACTTGCTTACCAATGAACATGGGTATGCCAGGAGATACCCCGTGGTTGATACATGTTAATTCACACCACTTCCCTCCATTCAAAGATTTGACTTCTCTTATCAAATTCACACTCAGTAGGATCTCACAACGAGTGGAGGATGTATCGGCGCCATCTGTTGTACCCTCTGGTGTTTCCCATACTGAACGACCTACGGTTATGTATGCCACGCCATCATCTATATCAATACCATCATCACTACTCAATTGTCTAGCGTAGAACAAAGTCTTAAACTCTAAAGTCTTCCTTGTCAATGGAACCTGACTCTTACTACACATAATCTTAGCCTCACCAGAGACATTAATCTTTGAACACTTGTAATCTAATGAATGTATCGAACTTTTCAAATCTTGTGTTAATATGTGTTCATCTTCTCTACCGATACTCGTTTTATTATATTCCATAACTCTACTACTATCAATGATGAGATCAACTACTTCCTTTGCAGTGGCTGATATTAACCCTCTAGATTTGACAACTGGATAATCCGATCCATGTCCCTTACGAGTACATTTCGATGACCAAACGAATACATCTTTACCACATGCAGGATTTTGCCATGATGGACTAATAATGATGTCTGACGATATAGTAGAAACACCACTCTTTTTTAATTCCTTAGCGCGTTTCTTAAGTACTTTATCAGTAGCGCTAGTAGCGTTCCATCTATTAGATTCATCTGTAGCCTCTTTTAATCCTATTATGACAAGTGACGACATTATACTACCCGCACCACTGCCATTGAGCGATACAATGTCTCTATTATTGTTGGTTGTACTACTCGAGCTAGTACTTGTGCTTTTGCGTAGGATGCCGTCATTCTGTTGACTGTTACTACAATCGTCTAATGTTAACTTTTCTGTACATTTTGATAGATCCTCATCTGTTATATCAAGATCATGTGCTCGTATAAAAGAAGCAGTTCTATTAAGGGCTGTCTTAGTCTTCACAACCTCGACATCTAATTTGCAACAGTTGCTGCAGGCGTCTAAGGTATCCTCTAATATCATTTTATGTGCCGTTAGTTGCGCCGCGTATTGTTTTGCTTGAAGACGCGGAGGACTTCTACTTGGTGATGGTGGTTCATAGAATACCATTGCTGCCGTTTATCATAGCAACAGCAACAACGATGTTATAGAATTCTATGGTATGGGCTACCTACGATAAAAAAGGTATCCTAAGAAAGAGTTTGGGATCCATAAAGTGCCACCACTACTCACGAAACTCAACGCAGTAATAAGATTAGTATTTCGAATAAGTACAGCGGCTCAATAGGGAGGGAAACGCGGCAAATACTATTTGCATAAGAGAGTAAGGTATATACTAGTTAATAATAATGAAAAACATGGCATCGGCGGTGGCGCTAAATTCAATGCAAAAAGCAGCCATGTCCTCTTCAATCGATGGAAATGTTCGTCGTCGAGATCGACCACCCCCAACAACATATTATGGTACTCATCCTTCATCCTCTGAAGAGGATATACTGCTTGGTGGTGGTAGTTATGGTATAGAGGAGGGATTGTATATGCAACGACAACGTCGAAAGTCAAAATCCCCTTGGTACAAACAACCACAGAAGATGATATTGATTGCAACTTTATGCTTTGTTGGCAGTGTTTTGTATTTAGCCAACTTGGCACATACAATTATACAAACTAATAATCAACTTCATAGTATGAAGAATACAAATAATAAGATGAAATTGTCATCGAGTTCTATCTCCACCAGTGGGAAAGCATCTGATGAACATATAAAAGAATGGTTAGAAACACATGATACTTATGGCAATAAATACGGTGCTACTGCATCTAATACAGGAGAAGCAAATAACAACGAAGAATTTCAACAGTGGTTAAATAATAAATTTGGAGCAAGTAGTAGTGTTTACAGTAGTGACTATAAGAAGAGCGGCATCTCATCTTCAAGTAGTAGTAGTTCTACAAACAGTGATCTAGGAGATGCATATAATGATTATCTAGAATATTTACAATCAGAAGGGAAGATGGGTAACGTCCAGGATCAGTCCAACTTGGGAGCGAGCGTAGGAGGCGGAGCTGATGCAGTGTACAAAGAATGGCTCGAGTATAATAATAATGGTGGTCAACATACGAAGTATAATCCTAATAATGGACAGTATACACAGACTGCCACGCCACCAAGAACGATGTCCGAGGCTTTGACAAAGATTCAACAATTAGAAAGTGAGCTAAAAGCAACAAAAGCTCAGCTACGACAAAGTTCAGGACAATAACCAAAAGTAGAGGTTTATGTAGACATGTAAATTATATCCTTCACAGAATCTGTCTTAACCCATTCTAGATTTAGAGGGACGATACTTATCAAGTATTTGAAAACCACTGTTGTTTTTGTCTTCCTTCTCGCCTAGTTTTGATTGACTGACTTCATAGGCCACCAACTCTCCTAAAAGAGGACCCAGCGTAATGCCAGAGTGAGTAACAGCACTATACAACCCATCGTCTACCCATCCAATAACTGGAAACCCATCTTTTGGAAAGGCTCTGTTGGCCTGGGAAACTCTTTCCAACTCATATCCATTCTGTAACTCATATGGTGCTATTGCTGAGATTACATGATCAACCATGGCCTTTCCAATCTGACTGTCAACGTCAACATCAGATGAGCTTTGTGATTCTATTGTACTATCCTGTTTAGTATCTCCTCCAGCAACCATTTTACCGCCACCAACGACGATTGTATCCGAACGTCGTAGGATGTGAAACTGTGAAGTTTTATCCACGAATATTCTATCTAATGTCTTGGAATCAGCATTTGTTTTGGCATATGCAAGCTTGCCTGGCTTCTCAAGCAATGTCAAATGATCAGCAAGGCCAAGCTCAGGTTTGGCCGAGTTTGCTCCTGCAGCTATGATGACAGTATCTGCTGTGACTGTTTGTGTGCTTACATCATCAGTTTTGGTATATTCTACTCCGACAACTCTACCTTGCTCATCACGAACCAGATCAGTGACAACAGCCCCTTCTATAAAATCGACTTCATTTTCATTAGCCGATGTTCGCAATACCTTTACAGCTTGAACTGGATCAACATGACCTTCCTCGGGATAAAAGTGTATCTCAGTATCATCAGAAGATATAGCAGAAGACAAATCAATACCTGGCTCTAGCTCAGATAGCTCATCCATGTCTAGAGGTCCGACGCATGAATAGTAAGCACTCATGATCGATGATTGTGAATCTCCATCTTGTATTGTACTCCGAACTAATGTACCACACCATACTGGAAGATCTTTCAAAACTCCATGTCGCCTCCAAACTTCCATACCCAAACAGTTGAGTTGTTTGTATGATAGCGGTGTTTTGCTATTTCCATTGATCCAAGCAAATGATGACGAAGTAGCAGTGCCAGGATCAATATCATCATCATCGGATTTAGAAGGTAGAAGATTTTTTCTTTCATCCAACACCATGACTTTTACTCCAAGCCTAGATAGATGGTGAGCAATAGAAGAGCCAAACATACCTGCACCAACGACTACAGCCGATTTTATAGTACTGGTATCTTTCAAGTTTGATTTGTTTGTATGAAACAGAAACTCTAGGTCTGAGGAAGTCAACTTCACTCGTTGAGAGCTATCACTGACATCTTTATCCTCGTCTTTTGATGCAAGATATTGATCTAAATCCTCGCCTACTACTTTGCGAAGTAACGCCATATGGTAGCTCTCTTGCTCGTTGTTGCTTAATGATAAGAGCAGTCCATTCCGTTCATGAATCTCCTCCAGAGCTAACTTTTTGTTTGGAATCACATTACCATTCGATATAGACATGGAATAAGTTTCAAGATAGTCCAGTATATCTTGAACCGATCCTATTGACAGTGAAGATGACACATTAGTCTTGCTATTCCTTGTCCAGGGTTCGGAGGCAAGAGCTTCCAACGCTGGCATTATCTCTTCGACCAATCTATTCATTTCACCCGATTTCGTTTCATGTATTTCTTTTACTGTCAAAGGCCCATTACCATTATTGAATGAGTGACACATTAACCACATAAGACTACTCCAAGCAATCTTTTTGGCTGCAGCTATTTGTATCTCTCTTGGATTGTTAACCACTATTGTTGGTATCCCATCATCATTGAACAAATTAGCCAATGTTTGCGCATGTCTACCATAGATAATAGTCGGTGGGGCATGTTGAGAAGTGTTTAGCCTAGGATTCCCATTTGTATTGTCATGTGATACACCGAAGTGAAGGATTGCAACTGTTACATCTTCTCCAAAGTTTAGATGTCGTGATGGGATACAGTTACAACAAAATACCAGATCTTTTCTCCTATCTGGTATTGTTGACTCCCAAACACTTTGTGTAGATGATGATGGCACTGCTGCATATATTGGTGTATTAAGAGTGCTTAGACAACCAGGTGATACTCCCCGAGGTACGGCTGCAACATTCAGTGATTGAGGATATATTGAATTGTCTGTATTATATTGTTTTGATGTAATCGGTTTGTTTAATTTGTGGAGAATGTAGCTACCAATCTTTCCCGTGCTACCCACTACTTCTCCACCAGGATATCTATCATCGCCATGACTCTCGTCGGTACTACTCTTCGTATATCTATGAGAAGTGTAGAAGATACGATGATATTGATGATGTTGATGTATGTTTGAAATCTGCAGTGGTATCCAACATGATATGAGACCGCATGTTACCATCAAAACAGAGATGACATGTATTGTATACATTATTACTTGCTCCCCTTTGTACCTCTCAAATAAACTCCCCTGCTCGTGATCTCCTCTATGTACATGTCATGACAAATCTTTATTAAGTGAGTGGGAGTCTTTAATAACTAAATGGGAGATGATAGGATGTCAATTGTCAATCATCAATTATAATTTGATTATTGATTAGGTGTTGTTAGGTAGGAGATATCAGATGGAAGAAGCCTGCAGCTGCCGCATACAATATAATTTCACCATCCATCAACCCTATATTCATCCATCAGTATAGAGTGCAAAATAATATAAGAAAGTACATACAACAAGCTTCATTGCCCACTTTTCAATAAATGTCAAGAAGTTGTTCATCAAGTTAATATCTGATTTAGATAATTCCAAATAAACTTGAAACAGATTGATTCTAATAGAATTAATGCGTTTAGTGCCATTGATCTCCTTCGTTGCATCCTCATCAATACTTAGAATGTGTTTCATTATCACATCAGCAATGGCTTTTGTAGCTTGAAGGTCTTGGCTCAACCGACTTCCCATTAGTAAATTCATTACTGTTTTCATGTTGGGAAAGGTAGGAGTGGTAGCTCTTGAGACTAAGTAGTTTGAAAGATTGCCGAACCCACCCATGCGATGAAAGGTATTGACGATCTCTAACCCTTCTTCTAAGATGATATCCAATGATTCCAATAACGAAGTACAATCGACTTCTGTATTTATACCACTGTTAATTATATCCAATAAACTGTATATTGCTTTGTATGTAACAACCTTATCCACCTCACTAATATTATCTACGGTAAGAGTACTGCTAATTTCTACTATATGAATAATAAGAAAATCTTGTGATATAGCTGATGATTGATAATGCTTAGCACATTCGAGAGCATCCAATATTTTGACACGACGAACTAACAAAAGATAAAATTTGGGTGAGATAAATAGGTATAATTGGTATACTCTTGGCTCTATTATATGTATG
>Ga0214480_100749_pt1 | contig 15720 bp, 14 predicted proteins | sample M1_20Mar14CPVII9_3_FD_165042 | JGI IMG/M metagenome (GOLD analysis project Ga0214480, IMG submission 165042) | Marine eukaryotic communities from Monterey Bay, California, United States - M1_20Mar14CPVII9sort6BwellE17 | ecosystem: Environmental > Aquatic > Marine > Unclassified | place: USA... | reverse complement strand
CATTCAATGCACCCTCCCATGTATACCAATATTAGCCAACTCTTGAATTGACTTGATGGGTTCATTATTGTTAATGTTATCCGATGTTTTAGTAAAGACATAATTATGAAATGGCCAACTTGGATATGAATAGTAAATTGATATACCGTTATCTTCCTTCTCGTACGATCCATCAGCTGGTAGAGTAACACCCATTGCAATATCTGCAACTTCTCTCTCTATGGCTGTTTCTACTTCGTCATATGACATTTGACGATATATAAATTCATCTGTGCCCTTGTCTAAAGCGGATGTTAAGATTACAGTTTCTAATCCACCAGTGCCTTCATTCATAATGTAGGGAGGGATATCATATGTAAGAGCAACAATAGGAACGTTGTCTTCGGCTGCTGTCAATACGATCGCCCAATATAAAAGAGATAATATCAGGTATGTAGTATTCTTCATGTTTGTTGGGTGCTCATAAGATGTGAACAAGATAACCACTCTAAGATGTACTACCGTAAACCTAGCCCTAACAACAATATTATCTTCCGATTATACCAATCGACCAATCAAGTTGATGGAGCACTTAGGCGGTACGATATGTGATTTTGCAACTTTTCAGGAATAGTGAATAAAAAGTAATTTGGCGATCCAATGTGTCAAAACAAGCGGCACTCGTGTGTCAAGCCCTGAAAAAAGGGCTCATCGATTTTAAAATGAGGCAGCCATGCTTCATTGCAATAAATATAGCCAATAGCTCAACTATTGGGCGGCGGCAGACATTGACCTCTTCACCGCAATTATTATAGAGAGAAGACCATAGATTAATAATCATTCTCGTTGCCGCTGGCATTTTCGTCGTCATCAATAACAAAAAAAATGATGCAAACCAAATTATATCAACAACAAGTAGTAGCAAGTCTACTCGTCATTCCCTATATTGCAATAGCACAAATAACAACACCAAATCCAACAAAATCACCAACAAACTCTCCAACAAATTCACCAATCTTAACATCAATTACAGGATGTCCACCATTATGGACAGCCGATAATACACCCGCACCACCACCCGGTTCCGAAAAGTATCAACGTGGATCGATAGTATCTAATCCTTTTGCAGGTAGTGGTACTATTCGTAATGTTTATCAATGTAGTTCTATTGAATCGTATTATTTATTCTGTCCTTTGAGTGCCTTTGAGCCTGGGTGAGTTATTGTGTGCACATCATATGCTTATATCATAGCTCATATCATATGCTCATATCATATCTTATGCTCATATCAATTGTTTATATCTCTCTCAATAACAGTAACCCAACCTATCAATGGGAAATAGCATGGACATTACTAGGTTCCTGTGATTCATCAACACCATATATTTCACCAACAACATCACCAACATCTGCGGCACCAACCTTTGCAGTATGGAGTGGTACCGGTTGTCCTAGAGAATTTGATTCAAGTTTATTAACTCCATATGAATTAGGTGATGTTGTCACATATGATACTAATGATGGACAAGGTTCATTAGTATATGAATGTATATCTAATGTTATTGGACGGTGTTACCAGGGTGGTTACACTCCCGGAGAACCATTTGTGAATGAGGCATGGAGTGTACTTGGTACATGTACGGGTACATTAACTCCTACTACAAGTCCAACCGAGACTGTATTGGCACCATGGACTTTGGGTGGTTGTCCTGAATCATTTGTTGGTCAAACAAGGTATGAAGAAGGTGATGTTGTTGAGGATAATGGAAAAGTTTATGAGGTAAGTAGATCTTATTGGTATGCAGAGTTGGTCGTATCCTTCATTCTTTAAAAACTCACATCTCTCTTCTAATCACTTGCAGTGTAAGGGATTTCCATATAATGGATTATGTGGTCAAAGTGGATACGAGCCAGGTGGTGACCCTACGTATTATCTAATTGCATGGACTTCTCGTGGTTCATGCACTGGAACACTCCAACCCTCTCCCGCTCCCACCACTGTACCTCTTCCAGTATGGGAAAAGACGGGATGTCCTGAAGAGTATGACGATGATCCAGAAAGTGTAACCTCGTATGGTGAAGGAGACTTTGTTTCGCTTGATGGTGTAGTGTACAAATGTACGAATGTTCGATGTAACCAAGACGGATACGAGCCAGACTCAGCCCTTGGAGAAGAAACATGGGATATCGAAGGTAGCTGTACGGGTACAATTGCCCCCTCTACTGGCCCTAACCTTCCAGCTTGGTCTCTTGGTCCGGGATGTCCTCAAGAATTCCAATGGGGAGAGGATGTAAATGGTGTTGTCACGGTAGGTATCCCAAGTGCATACGAAGCAGACACTTATGTTCATGTGAATGAACGTGTCTACCAATGTAAAGATGGTGTTAATGCTGGATTTTGTAAGATTCATGCTCCAGATGGTACATTTGGATATTTGGGATGGATTGATCTAGAGAGGTCATGTGATGATAGCTTGTCAATTGTTCCACAGCCTAATGAGGGTGGTGGCGGCGGTGGAGCCATTACGGTGTTCAATACCAAGGCTGGTTACACTGAGTACGGTCCTGGATGCCCTCCTTTATTTGAAGTTTGTGTCACTGCAAATGGCTGCGGTGCAGATGGTATTCAGCAGGATGATCTAGTGAGTAATCCGTGCTCAACCGATTCAAGCCTGAGCTGCGCATACGAATGCAAGGTTGCCTGTGGCCGTGCAGGGTATGAGGAAAGTCCGCGTTAGTATGTTTTATTATGTGCATGCAGGTGTTCAGTATAAAAGCTTGGCGACTCGACTGCTTTATTTGACAATATTTTGCCTTGTTGATTGCCCTTGCATATCATATGTACTAACATATATTATAATCTCTTCTCTATTATCATCATAAACTGTGATGACGCGCATCTTCCAGCCTGGCGTGCCTTATCCACCATATGGTGCGTTATGGATACAAGACTTTACTGAGCTTGGTAGCTGTACAAGCGATCCATTTACACCGCCTGCATCAGACGTTCCTCAGGGCGACGTCCTGCCACCTTGGGAGTTTGGTGGTTGTCCCGATGCTTGGGATGACAGTGTCACCTACATTGGAGGTGATTATGTCTCAAGCAGCAGTACAGTATACAAGTGCAAGAATGGTCCTGATGAGCAGTTCTGTAACCTCATCCCTCCTGAAGGACTGAACGGGCATTCCGGTAGTCTCGGATGGGAGACGATTGGAAGTTGTACTGGCACACTTGATCCTCTCCCTGCCCCTACCTGTGGTGATATACCAACATACACCGAAGACTTCCTAACCAATGCAAATTGGGAGAGCGAACCTCAACAGGTAGTCAATGTAGATGGTACCATCTACCGTTGTCAGACTTTCTTCGCGGCAACTGCTTGGTGTTCCAATTCACAATATGATCCAACTGGTATGGCTGGATACCTTGCATGGGATACTTGTACGAGTTGCGCTTCATATGAAGCAACTGGCAGTCTTGGGAGTAATTGTCCTGATGTTGCAAGTTAAAGTATCTAAAGGCAATGGAACAAAGAGAAGAGTTGCCGGTTATGTGTTCGTTGAATAGTAATTTATAAATATGTAGACTTAAGTACTATCTCTACCAACCTACTACTTACTACTCTAAAGACTTCAACTTGGTATTTCAACATGAGCCGTTTCACTATATGCTTGCAGTATTTTGCTATCATACATGGGAAAGGCACATGCAAGCTTCTTCCCTCTGTGAGACTTAATCCAACTAGTGTATGGTTTGATCCCCAAATTAATAAGTTGACCTCGTACATATTGCAAAGTCAATAAAATGAATGATAAAGTACCAAGCGGTGGTTCCATCCAATTCCAACTCCATATTGCTACTTCCATTGGTGTTTCTAAATCTCGTGCATCGGGTATATCAGTCGTAACTGCCAGTTCATTAAACCATTCCACTGTTGGTAAGTAAAACACCATTGGTATAGCAGCTATTCCTACAAATCCTGCTGTGGCTATGCCCACTTTATAAGGTAAAGTTACCAAACTATATCCTTGTATATTGTGTCTTGCAATTTTGTGAAATGTTTTGTTTGCTTGTTCATAAGAGACATTATCAACATCCATGATGTGTCTTTTCAATATCTCTTCTCGTGCCGAGTGATCTTCAATTGCTGCTAGTGTTATTAATGCTCTATCATCCATGTCTTTTTGTTATATTTGTTTGTATTTGTTGCATGTGTTGTTTAATGTATATGTACATTTGATGATTTAGTTTGTATTGTGGCGCAGTCATAGTATGACGTGGAGATTGTTAGAAGATACAAGAGAAAGACAAGGAGTATAATATCACATAGCAATACCAATATAGAAAACTTCCAATCATCATATTGGCCATTCAACTCGTTGCTCGTTGCAACACATATCACATTACAATGAACATACTTAGTATAACATAACTATAAAAAACCTCTTTTGATATAAATCATAATATTATGTACTCACCTTGAACGCAAATAGATATCGGCGGCACACCTCTTGGCCCTAACTTATGTTCATCGCGGTGAACGTGACCTCTCGGTGGATGACCAAATACAGTTGACCTGGGTTTCCGTATGAAACCTCCTCCCTTGCGAACTATTCCTCTACCAGCACTTGCAATTGATGATAGACTCATGGTAAAATATTGTATGTTTTTTAATGTTTTGTATCTCTCAAAGACCTTTGTCCAGCTTTGACAAATCGGAATTTGTTTATAAATCTCGTATAGTGACCTTTTTATCCGCCGCTATTAGCTGTACTATTCGGCAATAAGGGCCAGCAGCGTTCTTCTTTTGTTGCAGTTGCTCTTGCTCTCAACTCTCATAATAATTATTTGCCCCCGGACATACTCTCATAAAAACAACAAAGCGTGATAGAGCCAATGCAATGCCAAATACTTGATAGGTATATTTAAATAACCGCAGTGAATAGCGATAGAAGAGAAGATAAAGTAGATAATGGATTTACGACAACGTCGATCTCCGACGGCGGCAAAATCTACACTCATCAACCATAATAACAACAATGGTATGAACAATACAAAAACAAATTCAAAAAATAGTACCCAAGATAATAGCAATGCCAATGACGTACTCGGTACACCATCCATACTCATCCTAGGCATACTCGCCACACTCCTACTATCCTACTCAGGATACTACATAGGATCCAACTACCGAGAACAATTAGATGATAAATTATATTACAATTTAAAACAAGATACACATACCCTTGAAAATTTAAATTGTGTTGATCATAATGGACCATATACTGGTAGTTATTATAAAGGACAGCGTAGTACTATTGGTATAGAAGAACAAGTTGTGAATGAAATGGTATATTGGAATGATATACCCAGTGATTCAAACTTTGTTAGTCCGTTTCATCCTAGTAGGATACCGCGAGATGATTCAACTGCTGATTATAGTGAGGAACAGGAAGAAGAAGAGGAAAAGTTTCTAAGCTTTGAACCAGACCGCGCCGGTTGGAATAATATGAGAATGTCATTCGAAACTGTAGTAGTATTAGCCGCCGCGACAGGTCGAACATTAGTTATACCAAATGAAAAGAAGATTACACAAATTAAACAAAAGAAACATGCATATAAGAAGGGTGAAGAACAACAATATAAATTTAGTTTTCAAGATTTTTTTCATTTAGATGCTATATCGAGGGAACATAGTGGGTTGAAGATTATTACTATTGGTGAATTTTTGAAAAAACAGGCTGTGGCGGGTAAGTTGTATAATAAGTATACTGATAAGGTTGCTTATCCTCCTGGGAATTTTACTATATTTGATAAAGGTGTTGACTTTGATTGGTATCCATTATATTACTATCTACGGAGTGTTGGCGTAACACCAAAGTGGAATCCAAATGAATGTTTTCTAGCTATACCATCATCACCTGGACAGGAGGCAATTGATATAATTAACTCAACGTGGCATTCGTTATATAACGGCTCGGCTATAATTAACGGAACAGACGGGTGGTTTCGTAAAGATTACATCAATAATCCAATACCCGTCAATTCCAATATGAAAGAACGTATGAGAGAAATGGTAGGCGACAGAGATGAGATATGCATATATGATACTGAAATGCAAGATGCAAAGTTACTACATATCCAATCCAAAGACGGTGTGCGGTTATTAACACACTTTTATGCATTTATATTCTTCGCTGATTGGAAACACGACACATGGAGTAAACGATTTGTTAGAGATCATTTACGTATCAGGGATGAGATTACATGTGCCGCAGCACGGGTTATTGTTGCAGTACGAGAACATGCTAGGAAGAATGCAGAGAAGAATGGCCGTCGTCTTGGAAGAAATAAGAAGAATAAAGAAGGATTGTATGATGCCTTTCATGTTAGAAGAGGTGACTTTGCTGATCAATTTGAGAAGACACAGATATCTGCTGAAGAGATGTACAACTCAAGCAAGGTGAGTATGGAAGAGCTACCTTTTCTGCTGATTCTCTTCACCATAACTTACATGTCTATCTCTCTGCCTCTTTTTCTATATACAGGATGAGCTTACCGAAGGTACCACACTCTATATCGCCACCCAAGAAAAGGACAAACAATTCTTTGATATATTCAAGGAACATTATGATGTCGTATTCTTAGATGACTTTATTCACCAAATTGGAGATTTGAATACAAATTTACTTGGTCTTGTTGACATGTTAGTAGCATCCAAGTCGGAGGTGTTCTTCGGGACATACTACAGTACATTCTCGGGATATATCAATAGACTACGAGGATATCATGCTGTTAAGAACAAGTTGGAAGGGTACGAGAGTGGTGTGACGGTAAGTCTTTGTCCAAGTGGACCTGATACGTAGTTCTTGAAAAGCCTAATATTTTGTGTCACATAATAATCTCATTTTGAACATATAGAAAAGCTGGTACTTCTCACACAATCTAGGAAAAGAAAAAGGTGCAAGAGAGTTTATGAGGCATTATGAACCAATATATGGATGGCATATGTGGAAACGAGAGTTCCCAACCTGCTGGCGAGACATTGATACTGGAGTGAAGATAGAAAAATTACAGGATCGACCTCCTCTCAATTTGTGGGGAGGTCTAACGGGTTAAGGCAAGGATATGTCACCCTTTCAAGGTATATACTATGAAGCCATGTCCCTTTTGAGTTTTGAAAGTCATCTATATTATCCTACTACAACTACAATTACAAGATACTGAGGTATTACTTGTCGTCATCTCTGAGATACTCATCGGCGACCATAGGTATTTAGTTGGTGGCTGCCCCCTTTACCCTGAGGTACTTTACAAACTGGGCGGTCGATACACTAGCAGCAGCACTACCACTAGATTCTTCTTCGGCATTACAAGGAGGTTGTTCAATAGGGCAGTTAATTACATCGCCACCAGGTTCATCACAGCACTTTGGATATCCCATATTTGACCATTCAGGGTTGGTACAACCATATTGAGGAGCGTACGTGCAGTAGCTTGTACCTGACATGCCTTCACCGTGGTTATCACACATCGTCATGTAATCAGGGCACTCGTATTCATCACTTGAGCAACAAGCTGGTCTTCCCGTCTTGTAGCAATTATAATCAAGTGAACGAGTGCAAATATTCCTGCCTCGTGGTTCTTGTGGTGCAGGAGTTGGTGATGGCTCTTCAGTCGGTGATGGCTGTGTCTGGAGAGAGTAGCATGTCGAGCCTACTTCGACTTTAGTATTGAAGACATCACCTTTGCCTTTATAACTCGTGTCCAATTCATCGAAACAAGGCGAGGAATCTCCTGACCAAGTGTTCTTTTCGTATAGACTGGAGAAAGAAGAGTATGTCCATTGATCAATGAGTGCATGTTCAAAGTCGAAGGTGTTTTATAATTACATTCAATGATTCAACTACTTACCAGTAACATGCATCTTCGTCACAGTTGTAATTGAATCCAACGAGCTTCTCGGGCTTCATACTGGTACATCCTCTTTCCTTTCCACGACCATAGCCGCTGACACAAGCAGCCGAACATCCAGAGTTTGGCTCGTCTATTGGCGGGTTTACTCCCAATATCTTACCATATTGATATTGTTTACCATGAGAATCGACACAGATGGAGTTGTACTTCTCACGAGTGAAGATATAGTCAGTACCCTCAAAGGAGTACCAGGGTACGGAAGGAAAACATTGCTCTAGGGTCCAATTAGTTTGATGCTCGGTGGACTTGGCAGATACAGATGAAGTGAATAAGATGACAGTTAGGGTAGTGTAAGAGGTCTTCATGATGATGTTGATTTGTATATTGATAAAGGGCGGCTTGAGACTAGTGATTACTATATTGAAGAGGAGGTATAGCTTTACTTTCGAGTTGAGATTAGATTGATTATTGACTTGACTTGATTTTGATTTTATGAGACGAGTATGATCTGAACAAATAAAAGGAGTATCACTTTGACACGAAAAGGTCAAGACTATATAAGGCTATATACCCCCTTCCTTTAGACTGATTGAACAAGAAGGTGATCTAAGTAGATAGTTCCGTTCTTGCTTGTTGGGGGCGGGATGGAGAAGGATACCAATAGGTATCCACTTTTTGGTATCCTGATAATGAGAACTTTTATGATCAACCTATGCACTATACGCATACAATACAGAACATGATGCTACTGGCGGCTCTACTAGTGGCTTTACTAGCCCCATCAAGCGCTATACCCCCTCCTCGTATTCCTGATATAATAGATCGTATAAATTTGCAACAAAATGGTCAATATGATGTATTAGTATCAAAAAAAGACGACAAAGTTAATACCAAAAATGAGAATAATGATGTACTGACATTAACATATGAACAAACACTTGATCACTTCCCTGCTAGTACGAATAGTACTACTGCTACCTTTAAACAGCGGTTTTTTTATACAGCACGCTATGTTCATCCTAAACCACCAACAAGTATAATTACAGATACAACCACGGACACAACTAACACTGTTTCATTCCTTTGCGTTGGCGGCGAGGGCCCGTCTATTGACGAGTCTGTATTGATAAATTCAGTACATTGTACGGGTGATATGGTTGCATTAGCTGAAAAGTTATTTAAAGAGAAGGGTTATGACGTACATTTGTTTGCTATTGAACACAGGTAAGTACTATTGAAGCATATCTTATGCACTTTTTTGCAATACACTCATATCATATCATAATAATATTATTCAGATTTTATGGTGAATCATTCCCTACACCACAAGGTACACCACCTGGGTATTTACGGGGTGATGAGAGTGAAGGTGAAGCACAGAAGGTTGACTTAACTCATCTATCTTCCCGTCAGGCTATTCAAGATATTGTTTCCTTTGTTACGTCTACTGAGGCATTGCAACATTTCAAATTTTCAAATGAACAAGATGCTAAAAATGTAAGGTGGATAACATTTGGAGGTAGTTATCCCGGTATGCTATCCGCATGGTCTCATTTACTCCATCCAACAACAATCTTCGGAGCAGTTTCAAACTCGGCACCAATCCAAGCAGAATTAAATTTTCATCAATACCATGAACACGTCGGCTCTGATCTCGAGAATGAAGAAGTTGGGGGTAGTAAGGAATGTCGAAAGATTATAGAAGAGGGTCATGAACAGGCAGTTGCAATCCTTAAAAGTCAAACGTCCTTTGGGGCTGACGGTAAGAAGAAGGCGGTAGATGAAGAAGATTCATCCGAGGATGGCCATGGGCTTGAAAGATTGGCACTGATGTTTAATATATGTGGGGGTGCCGATACCCTACGAGCGTCTCGAAGGAATCAAGAAGTATTTATTGGAGATGGCATCATCACAATACCTGCTCAGAGCAACGATCCGAGCTGCACAACTGGAAAAGTTTGTAATATCAAGGGATTATGTGATACAATCCTTGAGGAAAAGAAGAATAGTCCAATGAAGTCATCACTTGACATACTTGGCGATGTTAATCAACTTCAAAAGAAGGCACAGCCTGGAGGTGGTGAACAATGCACAGTTGTTGAATGGAGTGCGTGGCTATACTTTTGGAAACAAGACTTTACCCCAACAACCCAGAACGTGAACGATTATTCTTGGGTATACCAGACATGTAATTAATTCGGCTTCTATCAAACTTGTAATAAAGACTCAAATTGTCCATATGGCAAGGGCTATCATGATATCGATAGAGACCTAGAGATATGCCAGGAAGCATTTGGCATTGATGCTGATACTGTGAAACAAAATGTAGCTTCTACTCTTATATACTACGGCGGGAGGTCTCTGACCCCCAACACTGGACAAGACAGAGTTGGCCCGTCAAATGATATGATTGTGGATGGAGAAGATACGGTGGTGGATGGTCAAAACCGACTTATATTTTTAAATGGAGACATCGATCCTTGGGAAGAATTATCATTCAACGATGGCACTGATATTACTCCAAGTGATAGTGTGAAAGGTGCTTCACACCATTATTGGACACAGATGATAAAGGAGACCGACAGTGCCTCCGTTGTCGAGGCTAGGGCAACGATATATAAAACAGTTACCGATTGGCTTGAGCAGCCTACTCACCTTGTGTCAGTGGGTGGAGATACTGTGATGGAGACTGAATAGAAGTTAGCAGAATGCTCCTTCTTGTATATAATTTGTTAATCTAAATGTGTATTATATAGTTTAGCTCTATCCTACTTCCCTAGTCTCTTGTCAAGAGATGATATTGTACTAGACAGGAAGTCCATTGTATCAGCACCTTGCTCTGCTAATCGATCTTTTACCGATTCATTCTTCGATCCATTCTCTGCTCTTTGTCTCAATCGTTTCGATTGTACACTTACCAAAGAGCTGCCAAATCTCAAACCGATCCGTGTAAGAGCTGTTTGTCTTTTGTTTGCTTCTTCTATTAGTCTAACTGGACTCACTTGACTATTACTTGAGGATAGATTTGAGGATAGACTTCCACCGCTACTGCTGCTGCCCAAGGCATCGGTCAGTATCTTGACATTCTCCAAAGCCCTGTGATCCTTATCGTCTATGGATTGTAAATCTAGTGCTGCCTTTGCCACGTCAAGGGGTAGGGTGATCAAGGGTAGTGATGGAAGGTTTAGATTTCGAAGTGGATCGAGTGGAGTCAGTAGAGCATCTCTAACGGATGCATCTAACGCCACTGCCGATTCATATAGTAAGATATCCTGGACATAATTACTGTCTTCGGATAGTATCACATCTGCCAGCTGAGATATCGTAGAATCTCGTCCTTCATCACTCGTACCCTTTCCACTTTCCACAGATGATGTTGATGAAGTATAACTCTCAAATCCACTGCTCAGCTCCTTCAACTTGCTTAGATCAAGCTCCTCTCCATCTTTTCCATATAATAAAGTTCGTAAGGCATTCCTTGCACGAGGCGAATCGTCTGTCAGCAACCTCTTGGCTAGGTATGGATAGCACTCTTGTAGAATGCTGTAGTTCTCATCTTGTGATAATCCGATACCCTCCAAGGTTGAGAATGCCCGGCTCATGTAAACAAAGTAATCAGGGATAGAAAAGACGTCTGAATTGTCTTGTGACATTTGTTCAATCTTCATTGTAACATCCATGGTGGTAGAAGTAGATACAGAACTACCATCTCGACTCATGGCATCTTCTGCCATTTGTCGCTCCCAATCTTCACGAAACAGTCTTTGTCGTACTTCTGTTGCTTCCTTGCTATCCAAATCATCAAATTCACTTAGTGCCTCGGCATACTTTTCTTTATTCTGTGCAACCATGCGTTTCATGGCGCCCTTTGGACCTCCACCTTCGGCTGCTAGAGATAGCATATTGGCAATTGCAACAGTTAAACCGGAGCTTCGTAACTCCTCAATCTTTCCAGCAGGAACGAATTGCAACTTGACCAAATCATCTGCAGGCACGTCCTCATAGTTCTTGGCATTAAGATTTGCAATAAACTCTAGAAGAGACAGCTGTAAATCTTTCGGTACATTAATAACCATGCCCCAATCTAAGATGCATAGCCGACCGTCGGGAGTTCGTAGCAGATTACCAGGATGTGGGTCACAGTGCAATGTGCCTGTATCTAGCATCATGGTAAGATATGCATTCAAAGCCACTCCACAGAGGCGTGGAACATCGTCTGCATCGGAATCCGCCAATCTCACCCCGTCTACCCACTTTGTACACAAGACGTGAATGCTTGATAACTCCTCAACAACCTCTGGTGCAAACACAGCATCAAGATTACGATCTTTCATAGCTTTGCTAAACTCGGTAGTATACTTTGCTTCCATTCTATAGTCTAACTCATTGACAAATCCCTCTCCCCAGGCATCTACTAATCCAACCAAATCTGTATTAATCTCTTTATTCTTTTGATACATTGGTGCCAAAGTTCGTAACATGTGCAAATCCATTGCAACACTTGATAATACAGCTGGGCGTTGAACTTTCACTGCGACATATTCCCCGGTACTTCTTAGTTTGCCTTTGTAAACTTGTCCAATACTTGCACTTGCAACAGGTTGCATACTCAACTCTGAAAATACGTCATCAATCTTTATATTCAATTCATCTTCTATAACTTTTCTTCCTAGCTCAGCAGAGAATGGCGGCACTGAATCTTGCAATCCAACCAATCCTTTGGCATACTTGGCAGGTAACAAATCTGTCCGTGTACTGAGTGCTTGACCAATTTTAATAAATGTCGGCCCTAATTCAGACACCAATTGCAATAATTCATCTGATCTTTGATCTACCAACTCATCTTCTCTATTTAACTTTGCATCTAGGATGGTGTTGGATATAAATCCTGAACTTTTACTAACAATTTGTAGTGTTCTACTTAGTGATTCGATACGTTTATTCTTGTAGAATTGTTCAGCTGCTTGTGGATTGTAATTTGCTTCTTCGTAGGGTGCATCTATTCCATATGTACCTTCTGCTTTGTGAGTTTGAGCATGCAGTTGAGTATTCAGATTAATATTGCTTTGAAATGCATGAGTTGTTGGTACTGATACACTGCACAAAACCCCAATAAAATAACATGTTGCAATGTTGATCATCTTTAACTTCGTAGATACTTCTCACTCTTTGAGTCTAGTAGACCTCTCAATCAATACTTTGGGAACAATAGAGCTTTAATTGCTATATTGTTTGTAATCAACACAACACCTATCTTGATCTAGCGCTGACGAGGGGAGAGGAAAATGAGTTGGACTAGAAAGCGTTTGCTCGCTTTTGCGTTTGCTCGCCAAATCAAGCTTTAGGCATTTTTTATCATTTCTTGATTGGCATTTCGTTTGGTATCCTGACAAATTTTTGACTGGAACTCTAAGCGCTCATGTACCATGCTAGAGAGCATAGACAGTATATTGGTTGAAAATACTTCACTCGTTGTACTATTTAACATCGGGTTATAATAATATATTGCAAAGAAGTAAGACATAACTTGTTCACATCTTGCTTGTGCACCAAATAACTAAGTAAATCAATTATCAATTATTGAAAGATTTATTAAATTTTAGCTGTATCAGAAACATTTACTAATTAATTATATCCTATATCGGCTATACTATATAAACATTGCAAAGATATAATATGGCTAGTAACAATACACCAAACGTGTTCGTATACACAGGGAAGGGTCAGACTATTCCAAAGGATGTAGTTAGTGTACGGTTTCACCCAAGCGTTACTGAGGTTGAAAATATGGCATTTAAAGTGCGTAGTAGCTTGAAAGAAGTAGTGCTAAACGAGGGCTTATTGAAGCTGGGGGCTTTGGCATTTGAGAAGTGTACATCATTAGAGAGTATCAAGCTTCCGTCCACTGTTACAGATGTTGGTTCTGGTGCATTTAAAAATTGCAGTAAGTTGAAAGAAGTTGTGCTAAATGAGGGAATTTTACAGATTGGAATAAGAACATTTCAACGTTGTAAATTGTTAAAAAGTATAACGATTCCATCAACCGTTACTGAGCTTCATCATCATACATTTTTGGGGTGTGATAGCTTGAGCGAGGTAGTATTTAATGATGGTTTACAAAAGATAGGAGAAGAGGCATTTAGCCACTGCAAATCATTGCAAAGTATTAGTTTTCCAACATCCCTCATCGAGATTGGTAATAATGTATTTGAGGGATGCAGTAGTTTAAGTGATATATCCCTTAACGAGGGTATCCAAAAGCTGGGAGAAGGGGTGTTTTCTGATTGCAATTCATTACAGCGTATAACAATTCCATCTACAATTGCCGAGCTCAGTGATATGGCATTCTACAAATGTAGTAACCTGAGAGAAGTAGTATTAAGTGAGGGGTTAAAAGAAATTGGAGGATTCGTATTTGGCCATTGCAGGTCATTACAAAGCATCACATTACCATCATCTATCACTAAGATTAGTGTCGGTGCATTTGAGGAGTGTACTAATTTGAGAGAGGTAGACCTAAATTCTTTAATAGAGGATGTAGAAGCAGATGTATTTGATAGGTGTTCATCTTTAGAAAAGTTCAAGTTCCAAAGCATATCGACACGTATTGTTAACATCATAAAGGCCGGTCAAACAGAAGTTGAAAGCAAGGTAAATGATAGCGTTGGTTTTGGTAGTATGGAATGGAGAGATAATGAGTTGTTCATCTCTAGTTTGACAGCATCTATCGATCAGATCTTCATTATTCCAAGTGAATCGTTTACTGAATTTATGTTAATGAATATGGCGATCGGAAGGAATAGTCAATGGAAAGAATTAAAAGCAGTCTTTGAAGGAATCGTTCGACTGCTTACGTACTATGAAATGAAGGAGGCTACTACACTATTTGAATTAGCATTTTGGAAAACAAAGATAGATGAAACAGATGATGTAGTGAACCCTACTGGCCGTAGTCCATGTCACCGTATCGAAGTTCCAGGGCCAGTTAAAGATACTATCTTGCATTATCTCTACCCTGCCGATCAAATCATTGGCTGGCGGCAAGACGATAGTAGTACGTCATCTGATGATGATAGTGAAGATGGCATAAGTCAAGATGATAGTGACTCTAGCAGTGGCAGTGATTTAGTAGAAGCAGATTACTAAGATTAAGGACACTATATTTCAAGTAAAACAGAAAACATCATTCTGTTCATCCTCTCCTCGGTATCCTAATAATCTCTCTAGTTTATCATCTGAGAAGAATATAATCAGCCCATCCAAATCAACTAGAACGAATCACAGTTTGTCACCAATCATCATTCATATAATATCAAGCATCAATAAGAGCCTTAAACCAATCCAAAACAAATGGAGACACAAGATCTTTCAACCTTGTCAGACTTCTCTCAACCGACTCCTTGCTCAGTTTTCCGCTCTTCTTCATATGTTCCAAGGCACTGATATTCTGTAGGATAGATACGATAGAACTACTTGCATTTGATAAGATGGCAAGTTCGATTGGATTCATATCATCACAGTCTTCTAGGTGAACAGCAGATGGGACTATGGATACCAACGACACGATAGTACTAGAGTTGAGCTCCTTCGTGTTGCCAGGATGAATATCCTCTCCCTCATAGAGCATAAGCTCGAGTGAACAAGCAAAGTGAAGAGGTGTCTTGCCATCCAAATCTTGTTTCAAGCATGCATGTCGGTATGCCTTGGCAATCAATACAACAATCTCAGTGGACAAACCGAGCGAGCTTGCAATATGTAACGGGTATCTTCCAACACTATCGGCTAAGAACGGGGTTTCGGGAAACGATTGTAAGATACTCTC